>Ga0214544_1000123_pt1 | contig 110258 bp, 98 predicted proteins | sample CNSS3metaG_FD_160074 | JGI IMG/M metagenome (GOLD analysis project Ga0214544, IMG submission 160074) | Root nodule microbial communities from cowpea collected in UCLA plant growth center, Los Angeles, California, USA - CNSS3 | ecosystem: Host-associated > Plants > Roots > Nodule | place: USA...
CTCAAACACGCTGCGGCCAAAAGCCAAAAAACACCGCAAGCCACAAATAACGCGGGGTGGAGCAGCCCGGTAGCTCGTCAGGCTCATAACCTGAAGGCCGCAGGTTCAAATCCTGCCCCCGCAACCACTGAGACTTGTAACTCTCTCCATTCACGTCGCTTCTCCGCGAGTTCCTCGGCGCAAAACCAGGTCGGACAGCCGTCATCCTGGGTGGCGGCGTATCGCCGGCTTGCGGACGTTTTTGTCCAAACCCGTTTGACTGTCGACCCAGAATGCACGCATGCAAGCCCTACAGGCGCACCGCTGGTCGACAGACCGATCGTGGCGACCTGGTGCGGAGCGCCGATTTCCTCGAGAAGGATCCGGATCCCCAGCGAACAGGATCGGGGAGCATGAAAGAGTCGCGTAAATCTCACCTTTGCTTCCGAATTTGACTTGATCGGTGTCCTCAGGCCTGCGCGAGGCTGAAGGCGAACTCGGTTTCCCAGGCGGCGAGTTCCGTGAGCTTCCATTCGCGCGGAGCCATCGGATAGTGCCCGTGCCAGGGGCGCGCCTCGCACATGTTCAGTTCCGGGATGAACACGTCCATGTCGGAATAGAGTTCGATCAGCACTTGATCGGGGTCGTAGTGATAGCCGGCAATGTTATGACCCGCGGTATGGCGTGACGGGCCCCATTTCACCGGAAGACCGCGCTCGGCCAGCAAGTCGCACGCCATGGCGTGGCTGGCATTGCCTTTGAGCTGGAAGGCGATGTGGTGGACCCGGTTCTCCGGCATGCTCACCACGTTGACGACATGGTGTTCGCGGTTGCAGGTGATGAAGTTGGAGATGCCGGCGATCGTGTCGGTGAACCAGAAGCCCAGAAAGTCCATGAAGAAAGTCTTCAGCTTCGGACCTTCGGGCGAGATCACAGCCACGTGTCCGAGCCGGAGCGGTGACACGCCGGTGCGCTTGAAGCCGGGTGCAGGAGCATCGATGTCGGTATAGAGCTGGAGCGTGGTGCCTGGCACCGGCTCGACCTCGACCAGCTCGCGGATCCCCGGCTGGCTGTCGGACTTGATCTGAGCGCTCAGGCCGAAAGCGCCGAGTTCTCCTACAAGCTCCTTCAGATCAGTGCCTGGATTGAGCTGGAAACCGAGATGGCCCATCGCCTTCCGCTTGGCCTGACGCAGGACGATGTTGTGGTGCTGATAGCCAATGGACAGATAGCTTTCTGCCTCATGGCCGGTTGCGGTCTCCGTCATGCCGATTGCTTCTGCGTAGTGGTCCTTGGCGCGCACGATATCGGGCGTTTCCAACGCCACATATCCCAGTTGGAACACTCTCGGGGCGAATCGTTTCTGCATGGTTTTCTCCATTCATGTTTGGTGCTCTCTGGGTGCCGGACTATGGCCGTCCAGACGATATGCGGCATGGAAACTGCCGAGCTTCACTCACGAGCAACCGCAAAGGTAGGCACTCGAGGCGTTTCCAGAAGCCTGGTCAAAACGAGTACCCCACCTTGACGGCGGCGCTGACCACTTCATTGTCCGCGAAGCTTCCGAACGAACCCGAAGCGTCGCCGAACTGGTAATACGAGACAGCGGTCGTCACTTTCACCTTGTCCTTCGTGTAGATCGCGCCGAGCGTTGCCCCCCACAAACCGTCCGTTGCGTCGATTGGCGCGTCAGCCGATACGTCGGTCTCTGGCTCGTAGGTCAGAGCCGTGAAGCCCGCCCAATTCTCGTTGAGCATCTGCACTACGCCGAGCCTGTAGGTTGTCGTGTCGTTGAAGTGGGTCAGTGAGCCCAAAGGATAACCCGGCGGACTGATTGTGGTTTCGCTCCATTCGGCCCAGCGAACCGTCGCGAAGAGCAGCGTCGAAAGGCTGATCGGGGCCTGAAGATCGATGTTGACCGATTGGGGGGTTTCGACGTTTGTCGCCCCTAGGTAAGCGCCGGAAGTGTCGAGATCGTAGTCGATTGCCGAGTTATAGGTAACTGCGACCCGAACATGGGCCTCGGGGATTTCAAAGGCACCGCCGACCACATAGCCCGCCGCCCATTTGTCTTCAAAGTCGACGTTGGCGAATCCGGCTGGCACCCCGCCTGCAAAGACTGAGATATCAGTGTTGCCGCCGAGACGCTGAAGTCTGGGGCCGCCGAAGATGCTGAAACGATCCGTGAGCTTGTAGCGCAGCAAGCCTGTGACCGCGAACGACTCGACTTCTCCCGTCAGCCCGGATAGCGGTCCGCTATTGTACTCGAGCGTGCGCCCGTAGGGATTGTCTACAATGACCGCTCCCGAGAATTCCTCGTTGATATCAGCCTTGAAGGCGCCAGTGTAAAATGGAAACGTGGGCGCCGTATCCCCCGAAGCAAACGGGGGGCCGACGGCAGTGATCTGCCCCTCCACGCTCGGACTGGCAAAACCTAACCCGAACTCGATGTAGCGTCCTGGCTCGAAAAGGACGTCATTCGGCTGCCCCAGAATATCGAATCCTCCTGCGACCGCAGGTGCCACGAACAGACAGCTAAAGAATCCAGGCAGCAAATTGATAGCTTTCATGCGGGTCTCCCTCCTCAGAGACGCGTCGCTTTTGCGCGAAGCCCAAGGCAATTGGCATTTCTCGCTTTGGCTGCAGCACCTGCGCCTCCGCCTTCAGCCAGGCGGCTGCTCCAGGCCAGGGGTTGGGCCAGGTCACACCTCGGCCCTTCACCCCTTGGTGATTGGGCTGTGGAGAGGGCGGCGACGGCGCGCGCGTCCTGGTCCCGTCGAGGTCACGCGTCTACGATTTCAAGCAGTTGCCTGCCGAAATCGATGGCGCGGTCATCGGTGCGCATTTCGGCACGCACAATGTCGCCCGGCATGAGGTAGCGTGCGTGTGCGGTCGCTTCCTCGAGGATCGCATCCCTCCGCTCCAAATCCTTGAAGAGCTTGGTCGTCAGAATCTGGGCGAGGGGGGCGCTCGCTTGCAGGATCACGCCGCCCGGCGTTCCGGTCAGGATGAGGTCGCCTGCCGAGAGGTCCATCAGGGACGCAATGTCGTTGAGGCAGGTTTCCGGGCGAAAGATGAGGTCCCGCGTGTGAGCGGACTGCCGCAGTTCGTCATTCAGCCACAGACGGATCTCGATCCTGTCGAGCAGATCAGCGACCTCGTCAGGCTCCGGAATGACCAGCCAAGGCCCGCATGGGCAGAAGGTGCGGGCGCTTTTTCCACGGAACCACTGCAAGAAGGCTTCGCCGAACATGACGTCGCGGGCGGACACGTCGTTGCACAAGACGAGTCCACCAATGAAATCACCGAGGGTCCCACGGGTGACGCGATCGCCCGCACTTAGTGGTCGCTTCAGGACAAGCCCGAGTTCCACTTCATAGTCGAGCATCTGACACCCGGCGGGCCGAACAACCGGATCGAATGCTCCCGACAGCGATGAGGCGGCCTTCATGAAGAGCAGGTTCGTCTGCCGTGGAGCATGCCCCGATTGATCGGCGTGATCTGCATAGTTCAGACCCTGGCAGACGATCTGCGCCGGCGCCGTGACGGGGCTTAGAATGTTTGCTGAACCGGCCGCGAACCGCTCAGCGCCGACCAGCGCCTTGAGCTCGGCAGAAGTAAGGCGGAGGATGTCGGCTGTCGAGACGAAGGTGCCCCCGAGCGGTGCGATCTCGTCTCCGTCAACTATCCCCCATAATGGTTCGCTGCCGATCGTAAATCGGGCCACTTTCACTACCATTTCATTTCCTTTCTTTGGAATGGCCGCATCGAAAGCGGTCCGAATGTCGACTCAGAGGGCTGTTTGAAGGTCGGGGCGCGGGTCAAGCGCGGTCCTTGCCCTTGAGGTCCCCGTATCGCGCGCGATAGTTCTCGATCGTGTCCATCGCACCGCAGAATTCGACATTGTGCCAGTCGGGATCGTAGAGATAGCAGGCGACGTTGCCACCGGTTTCGCCGTCGCCCAAAGGCGGCTCGCTGTTGTGGCGAACTGGACCGTAGTTCAACTGGAAACCGTCGGCCTGCTGTTGCTTGGCAAAGGCCAGGACATCCTCCAGTTGGTTTCCATTCACCTCGAGCGCGAAATGGAAGAAGCTCATGCCTGAAGGCACGGTGATCCTGCCGGAGGGGTCGTATTCCTCGACGAGCACGAGGCATTCCTCGTGGTCGGTTGCGCTCATGTAGCAGCAGCGAATGCGCCACCCTTCCTTGAAGGGATGCGGTTCGGGCTCGCAGGTGCGGCTGTGGATCATGCCGGCAACCTTCTCGTACCAGGCCCGGCTTCGCGCGATGTCGCGCACATAGATCGAGAGCTGCCCAATGTGGGAAACGAGCGAAGGCCTGAAGACGCCGTAGTCTTCCGTCTTGTTGGAGAACCGCCGCTTCGTCAGCGTCGGCCACAACAGCACCAATTCGCGGAACCATTTCCGCTTCAGGAGGCCGGCGAAGCGCAGTTTGAATGGGGGCAGGACGTTCGGGGGGACGAAAGCGGTGCTGGTCATCTGCTGGGCTCCTCAATGATCTCAATCCAGTGCTGGTCTGGGTCCCGGACGCAAAAGGCACGCGAGACAGGGCGCGCGGAGGCAAGCATGCGCCCTTCGCGGATCGAGAGGCCCATCTCTCCTGCGCGGCGCCTGACGTCGTCGAATGCCTCTGCGTCCTTCACCGCTAAAGCGAAGTGCAGCATGGAATTGTTGTCCATCTTCAGCTTGTGATGCTTCACCAGGCAGAGGTCGTGATGGTGGAATCCGAACGAGAAGAAGTGCATTTCCTGCTGCGACAAGCGCATTGCTGCGCTGCTGTCTGGGTGATTGAGAGCGGAGAACTGCAAGTCGAAAAGCTTGATATAGAAAGCCTTCGAGCGCTCGAGGTCGGTCACGTAGAAGACGTGGTGCTGAAGCTTGGTGACGGGGATCCGAGTTGGAGCATTCATGACTGGTTTCCTGACTGGTGGTTTGCCCAAGAGAGTGCTGGCGCCACGTTCTCGTAACGGGCAAGGTTGATCGCCATGATCGGCGTCCTGTTCTTCTCGCTGATTTTCAGAGGAACTGCGCCTTGAAGGCGTAGCGACCCAGCTTTTCGCGGAGAGGGCTCGGATCGCCCTCAGTTGCAATTCTTGCGAGCAGCCCGAGCCGGGCATCTTGATCGACCGAGAGCGATACGAGCTTCACGCCCGCCGATGTTGCCTCCTGGCGTACGACGTCCTCGATCTCCAGCATCGACAATGCTGGTTTGAAGATCTTGCCGACGGATGTGATGGGCAGCGCGGCCAGAATCCGGACCGATCTCGGATGTGCGGCGCGCTCTGGAATTCGGCCGACAGCATGAGCAAGCAGATCCGCCTCCGATGCCGTTGTTCCCGGCTTCAACTGAATGTAGAGGACCGGCAGTTCTCCGGCGCGCTCATCGGGCCGTCCAACCGCTGCGGCGAGTTGCACCGCCGGGTGATCCTGCACTGCATTTTCGATCAGCTTGGGATCGATGTTGTGGCCGGCCCGGATGATGAGTTCCTTCTTGCGACCCGTCAGCCAGAAATAGCCGTCCGCATCCTGGCGGGCGAGATCGCCGGTGTTCATCCAGCGGTCCCCGTCGATCTCAAGCCAGAGACCGTTGTTGTGTTCGGCATTGATGTAGCCGGCGAAGACGTTCGGCCCATGGATCGCGAGCACGCCGACCTCTTCCGTTTCGGCGAATCCGGTGAAACCGCCGGAATCGTCAAGTCTGACCGCTGCCATTTGCTGGTAGGGGAGGCGCAGGCCGATAGAGCCGATGCGTCGCTCGCCTTCGGGAGGATTGATACTGGAAACGCAGGCGCCTTCCGTCAGGCCGTAGGCCTCCAGAATGCGAATTCCCGTCGCCTTCTCGAAATTGCGGAACAGCTCCACGGGCATCGGTGCGGCGCCGCAAAAACCGTAGCAAACGCTTGAAATATCGCGGCCGCCGACGGGCACCTGCAGCAGTGCAGAGTAGACAGTCGGAACGCCCGAGAAGGCCACGACGCGATAATGTTCGACGATCTCCCAGAAGGACGGAATAATTCCCTCTCCGCGATAGCCCTGATGCGTACCCATGACGACATGTGCGCCCTGCGCCCAGGGGATCAGACCCGTCACCAACTGCCCATTGACGTGAAAGAGCGGCAGGCCGCAGAAGATCGTCTTGCCTGGTGCGAAGGCGTCGCCAATGAAGGATCGGCTTGCCCAGGCATCGAATACTTCTGAGAAGTGGGTGCGCGCGGCGATCTTGGGCAGCCCGGTCGTGCCGCCTGTGCACAGATACGAGGAAATGTCTTCAGCCTTGGGCGCGTCGAAGGTCAACCGGTCTCCAGGTTCTCCGGCCATCTCCTGGCGCAGGCTGAGAACAGGAACGGCGACCTCGTCGAGGACCTGGAGCACCTCGGCGTCGGTATTGCCGAGATACGGGGCGAGACTGACGGTCAGAACCCCTTGCAGGTCCGGCGCATTTGCGGCGGCCCTGATCGCCTTCTGCCAGATGTCGGTTCCCGGCAAAGGGGCCAGAGTGACGAGCCATTTCGCCTTCCCGGTGACAAGAAGCTCCGAGATCTGTTCCGTTTCAAGAAGTGGGTTGATGGCAAAGGCGATGCCCGCCGCCTCGCCGCCCCAGATCACGAAATGCGTTTCGGGCAGGTTGGGCAGCACGAAGGCGACGACGTCGTTGCGACCTATTCCCAACCGCCGCAGGGCATTGGCTGTCCTCGTGATGTCAGCGAAGAGCTCTGCGTGCGTCCAGACGAAGGGATCACGGAGATCGTCGACGCGCGGAAAAAAGGAGAGGGCAAGTTGGTCCGGCGCGATAGCGGCGCCGCGTGCCAGCACCTCGTAGGTGCTGCCCGGCAAGCCGCGCTCCGAAAGTGGCACCTGCTCGAAAGCCTCGACATCGCGCAGAGCGACAATCGGACGCCCGAGGTCGTATGGGGTTGTCGCGAGCATTGTCATCTTCCTCCCAATAAATCCGCGCTGGCCGATATCGGCAGCGAAGACATCTTAAAATTGTAGTTCGCCGAACTTCCTCTGGTTAGGCCTTCAGGTTGGACACATGAGCTGCGCCGCCGTGAACCCGGCATCCCGCCACGCTTTATCGCCTTGCTGCGCCAGAAAAACTGCAGCCAGACAGGTGCCGGCTATCATCGTTCAGCATTGAGGGTCCCGTTCCGGAGAGGTTCAATGCTGAAGGAAATCAGGCTTTCAGCCGTGATGAGCGAGCGCCTGAAATGGAAGTTTTTGATAGCTTTCGGCTCCCAGAGTGCGGCCGTTGACGCGCAAAAGCATTCCGCGGCCCGCAGACTGTCCTGTTGGCGAAATTCCTGAGCGCAGACGCCCTCCAAGACATATTCAGCGATGACGTCTCTCACGCGTATTACGTGTGCCTCAAAGGCGGTCCAGCGTTCCTCGTCGGCGACCGTGAGCAGCTCGAAGAGCTTTTCCTCGTCCCGCAAGAGTGCAAGAGCACTTCGATGCAGCCCCAGCATGAACTCTCGGAGCCTCTCCGCACTCGTGAACCTTCCGAAGTCTGGATGCGTGGGGGGGAAATTGTCATCGAGCACGCGCGCAACAAGCGCGTCGTGTATCGCCAGCTTGGAAGGGAAGAACCTGTAGACATTTGCTGTCGACATCTTGAGGTAGCTCGCGATATCGCACACGTTCAACTTCTCGATTCCATAGAGCGCGCACAATGTCTCTGCCGCACCGAGAATGCGGGCAGCGTGCGTTCCCCGGCTCTCCTGTCGTCTTGTTCGCCGATTGGTCACATCCAGGCGGCAATGATCACCATCAAGCATCAGGTCCTCCGCGCGCATCGGCGGCGCCGGCGCGGCCCAACCGCAATTCGCCCAGATAGATGCTTTCGCTTAGGACACAGTCGCGCCGGACGCTGCCAATTGCGTGGGATACTTCAACACGATATGTGCTCCCGTCACCCCGCAAACCATCGAACGCAAAATCGCCGAAATTGTTCGTCGTGGCTCTTGCGAGACGCTTGCTTCCCTGGAAAAGGGTCACCTCCGCCCCCTGAACGCAATCGACCACGCCGGCAAATTCGGCGCTGACGCTCCCGCCGATGAAGCACGTCTCCCACCGCTCCAATCCTCGGTACCAAATGCGGGGTTTGGTCGCGAGATTGGGCTTGAGCACCTTGAGTCCTTCCTTCTCTGCTTTTTTCGCCATCGCGGCGTCATCGAGTTTCACCGCCTCAAAGACGTTCGTCGGGCAGACCTGTTGACAGCGGGGCTGCTGCCAGCCCTGATCCAGCAGGTGGGCGTCGAAGAACCATGTTTGCGGTAGCTGTTTCTCCTCGTTCCAGACGATTGCGCCATAGGGGCAGGAGCGGACGATGTCCTTGCGGCCGCGCGATTTCACCGGATCGAAGATGACGATGCCATCGTCGCGTTTGCGGATGGCATCGCCGGCGCGGCGAATGCAGGGCGCGTCATCGCAGTGATTGCACATCACCGGCAAGTAGGTGGTCTCCACCATGGGCGCGCTGCCCTGTGTGCGTCGCAAGATGCGGATGGGGCTATCGCCGACGGCAGCGGCCGGCGCCGCGTAGCCCGGGAAGTCGTTTCCGACATGTTCATCCCGGTTCGCGATGACGCAGTTGTGGCAGTTCTCGCAGCGGCCGACATTGATGATCAGGTTCCACTTGCTCACGGGCTTCCTCCTAAGCTGCGCGGTCCAACTTGAACGCCTCGGCGTTGCGCCACTTCTCGATCTGTACCAGACAGGAATTGGGAGCCATGCTGCTGGTTCCTCGGGTCTGCGACCGGTCCGGAGTTAGGATGTTCAAGCAGCCGCCGACCTCGACGGTTTCCCCCGCAACGTCGATGAGCTGGAACTCGGCGCTGGCCTCATAGGACTTGACGACGCCTGCAGTCACTAGTGGCGAAATGTCGGCGGCGCAGATCACGGCGCCGCGGTCGTTGAAGATTTTCACAAGGTCACGATGGCCAATGCCCCGGGCGGCGGCATCGGCCGGGTTGAGCCGCAGCAGCCAAAAGCGATGGCCGGCAATCAGGGCGCGATGGTCTTCCACCTGATTGACCGCGCTGTTCTTGCCATCCATGCTGGTGTGAAAGCTGTAGCGGCTATGAGTTGCTATCATCTGAAGCGGATAGCGCTCCTTCAGTTCGGTGTTGCGCAGCCCTTCCCAGGAGGGGATGTAACGATTGACCGGTGGGCGGTCCGGGTTGTCTGCCGTGTTCCGCTTGAGGATCTCGGGCACGAATTCGAGTTTTCCGCTCGGGGTCTGCAGGCCCAGACCGAATTCTTCGGCATACTGGGAGGGCATCGGAGCCGGCTCCGGCAGATCCTTGCGCCTGCCCTCGGCAAACCAGCGCATGTCGACGGGTTGGCGCAATTCCGGCTTTTCGGGCGGCACGACGTAGTAGCCCTTGCGACAGAATTTCTTCCAGGAGATTTCGCCGGGCAGATCTGATGAATCGAACACGCGCTTGACCCAATCGAGCTCGCTGCAGCCCTCGGTGAACACAGCGCCCAAGCCCAGGCGGGTCAGGATGGCGGTGAATATGTCGTAGTCGGACTTCGATTCGCCCAAGGGCTCGATGCATTTATGCTGGAGGGTGATGACACGATGGTTGACGACGTTAACACCGTGATGGGCGTAGCCGCCGGAGTTCGCCCATTCGCCTATGTCCCAGCGCTCCAGCGAGGTGCAGGCCGGCAGTATGATATCGGCAAACTGCGCCTCGCCCTCCATCCAGATTGATTGATTCACGACGAACTCGATGCTCTCGTGCCGATAGGCATCCACCCAGCGTCCCGATCGAGTAACGGTGCTGAGCGACGAGCCGCCGTAGCGGTAGATCATGCGTATCGGCGAGTAGCCCGGCATGGGATAGCTGAAAGGTGCGAACTGGGCCTCCTGGGCCATGCCGTCCCAGAGATAGCCGGTGGCGTGACCATTGATGATCGCATCGGGCAGTTGCTGGCGCGGCACCATCTGCTTGACTGGGTTCATCGTCAGGATGTGCGGCATGCGCTGATAATTGTTGACCGCATTGCCTGTCCACGCCAGGTCGCCGGAAATCCCCCCGTCGGCGTAGCCCGGAAAATAGAAATGCAGGTCGTGAGGGACGCCAATCTGGAGACCACCGAAATTGATGCCCGGCTTGCCCCAGCCCTGCATCGCCATCATCATGACCATGCAACGGGCCCATTGCGCACCGGTCGCGCCGCGGCCTGCGCCGCCGAAGCCGGTGCCGGTCATGCCTACGGCAAGATAGACCTTCCTGCCGCCCCACTTGCGGGCGAGCGCGCGCACGTCCCTGGCAGGGATGCCGGTCTCGGCCTCCTGCCATTCAGGAGTCTTCGGGACGCCATCAGCTTCGCCCAGCAGGTACGCCTTCCATTCGCCGAAGCCGGTGGTGCGGGTCGCGACGTACTCCTCGTCATAAAGGCCCTCCGTGATCCAGACATACATGATCGCCTGAGCCAGAGCCGCGTCGGTCTGCGGCCGAACGGGAAACCAGCGTCCGCCCAGCAACTGGGCTGTCGGATTGCAATGCGGGTCGATATGCACGAACTCGATGCCGAGTTCCTTGGCCCAAAGCCGACGCGTGGTGCCCTCGAACCCCGCATAGGCTCCATTGGTGCTTTCGGGATCGCAGGACCAGAAGACGATCATCTCGGCTTCCTTGAGGCAATCCTCCACTCCGCCGTAGCCCGCAGGCACGCCGACGCGCATTGAATTACCGAAATGGTGCATCGCACCCCAATACCAGCCCTCCCAACTGTCCGGATTGGCCGCGACCCGGGTGAAACCGATCAGATTGGCGAACCGCATCAGCGAGCTCAGGTAATAGCCTACGTTTCCCCACTGGTGGTGGGACGACATGGGGAACGTGATGGAGCCGGGCCCGTGGACGCGTTTCTGCCGGTTGATCTCATTGGCGACGATGTCCAGCGCCTCGTCCCAGTCGATCCGCACGTAGCCGGATTTTCCGCGGTTCTGGGGATTGCGTTCGCCATCGGGATCGAAATCCACCCGCTTCATTGGGTAAAGGATGCGCTTGTCCGAATAGACCAGCGATTTCATTGTCAGAGCGTGGGGGGCTACCAGCGCGCGGCGGGGCGGGCTGAACTTGCGCCCGCGGGCTTCGATCACCCAGGTGGACGGGTCGCTGTCGTCGAACTCGATAGGAGTAACCCGCAGTATCCGGCCGTCCTTGACGTATACGAACAGGGGACCGCCGTTGGTGCAGGTGGTGTAGCGAAGGCTGCCATCGGGCATCGGCGTCCCCATGGAAAGCCCCGAGGTTTCACTCATGTTGAGCGTTTGCGTAAACCAGACGACCAGATCGTCCGGTCCCGTGGTCACGACCTTGAAGTTCTTGGCGGCATGGATGATTTCCAACTGATCGCGATTTGGCATCAAGAGCTTCAACGCCGTCGTCGCGTCCTTGAAGGACATGGCCATTTCGGCCTCGGCCGGCGAACCCGCACGGGAGCGGAATCTACCGCCTCGGATTTCCACAATGCGCCCGATGCTGCCGTCCTGGAGACCGATCCACGCGACGAGGTTGCGCTGTTTCAGCCGTTCAGCGAATGCCGGGACGCGGGAGGCGGTGAGGTTCATCACTTTGGGCAGGGCAAAGAGGATGGCCCTGAGAACCTGCCGGTTCATCTTCGGCTTAAGGGCTAACATGTGCGCTCACCGGGTCCGAGCGCCCAGAATTTCCGGTCCTGTCGCGATTGCGCGCGCGGCTTGCTGTTTCATAGGCGTCTCCTCGCTACCACTATAAATGACTAATAAGTCATAATGACAATTAAGTCAATCACGCGGAGGTTGAGCCGTAACCGGCAATTTTGATCACCGGCGTTCAGAACTTTCGAGTTGTCTCCGTGAGGGGGGAGGATGCAAACACGCGGTGGCGGGAAGACGATGGTCTGGCCGTGCGCGCGAATCTCATCGACGCTGTCGTAAAGATCCAGAATCCAATCGAGCGCTTGTTGCGGCGGCGTGATGTTGTCGCCTTTCGAGCAGAAGACGACGATCGGCGCGTGAATGTTGCGCAAGTCGATGGAGGTGCCATCCGTGGCGCGGATTTCGCCCGCGGCGAGTTTGTTGCCGATGAAGAGTTCATCGACGATGAACTGCATCTCCTCGGCGTTCAGCGCCACATGACCGCCCCAATACCGCTCAAATTTGAGATAGCGCTCGGCCTCCGTGTCTACCTTCGAATAGAGATTATACTGCTTGGTCCAGAGGGTATTGGCGGGATTCTGGTTCTCGAAGTTCTGGACCAGCCAGGCGCCGTCGAAAATGCCGGCGCCGAGATCACTGGTGAGCGCCGTCAGCCAACTGCCGCCGAGGAGACCACCCGAATAGCGCATGGGATATTGGCCCCTGACTCCCGCCCAATAGGAGAGAGGCGTACCAGCGATGATGATCGGTCCGAACAGTTCCGGGCGCAGGGAGGCCAGAATCATGACGGCCCAGCCGGCCTGGCAGTTGCCGATCACGCAGGGCTTGCCGTCGGCGTCCGGATGGCGGGCGATGACTGTCTCCAGGAAAACCGCCTCGGCGCGGGCGATGTCCTCGATCGTCTGGCCAGGAACGGGCTCCGGCAGAAAGCCGATGAGATAGCAGGGGTGGCCGGCCTTCATTGCCACGCCGATCTCGCTGTCGGCCTTGAACCCGCCGACACCGGGTCCGTGACCGGCGCGTGGGTCGACCACGACGAAGGGGCGTTTAAAAGGGTCGAGCACGATGCCTTCGGGCGGGACGATGCGCACGAGTGCGTAGTTGACCGGTTTATCCAGTTCGCGGCCGTCGACGACGAGTACCGCCTGGTAGCTCAGCACGTGCGGCGCGTCTGCGCCGTGTATTCCTCGTACTGCTCACCGCGCTGACGCATGACGTCGAGAAAGAGAATGGACCGCTGCCAGGCATCGAGCGAATAGGCGATTGCATCTGCAAAGGTCGGGATCGTGGATTCCTTCGGCATGATGTCCACTCCTTGCTGACCGAAAGTCGGTCGCAATGTGGGCTGTGACTAGCGCATCGCGCCTCTTGGTGCGTTGATCTCGGTCAAAGCTGACGCCGTTGCGCTTCGCAAACTCGAGCCATATCCTCCTTAGTTGCAAACTGGTTGTAGAGCGTTCGCCGCGCTACGCCGGCGGTCTTGGCCAGATCGTCCATGCTGACGGAACCGAAGCCTCGTTCCAGGAACAGGCGCCCGGCCGCTTCGATGATCGCCTCCCGCGACCCGCCATGACGGAGCTTCGAGCCGGCCCCATTTGAAGCTCTGCTGGCATCCATAATCACCCCCATTGCACCTATGAGTGCGCCTCTCCATGTAGTGCAAAACAAGGAATGGAATGGGTAGCCCGGCCATCCAGTCCACCTTGCTGAACCTCTAGCGCGGGGGCTACAACCCAGTCCAAATCGCCGCTGTCAAGGACACCGGTGGCGTTTGCTCCCGAAGTTCGAAAGTCACGGCGGTCTGCTTCACCTCACATACGTGAACGACATCCCCTGACATTCCGAAATCGAAGAATTTCAAGATCACCATCAATGGTCTTTCCCTCGACAACGACCTCGTTTTCATCGGATCCTATGACGTGGGGAAACAGGAGACCGGATCGAGCAGCAAGGTTCTCGGCTTGAGACCCATTGCAGCGACCGGCAATGGGCGTCGTGCGCCAGATCTTCGGATTCTGCGTCTCTTCAAGGAGCCGTATCTCGCTAGCTTCTACTTCCACCATCAGCGGCGGCAGAGAAGCGCAAAGGGCAACAACGGCAACGGTCCAGCGGTCAAATCCCAACACAATCTCCTTGGATGTTATTGCTGTTGAAAACGCGATTGCTCAAATGGCGAAGCAGCCCCGCTCTTGGCGGTCAATGCCCACGCTCCCTTGCAGGACTAGTAAGTCATAATGACCATGTAGTCAATTTAAGGAAGGTGAACTTTGATCGGCAGATTTGAGCACCGGAGTTCAAATCTTCGATGCGGTCATCGGGTGGTAAATGGCTGCGTCGGCGTCACTCAACTCGTAAGGCCTGCCGGGTTACTGCCGCACCGACTAGATCCGATCCAGGCGGTGACATGGAATGGACCTTCGACCGAGAGATCCGTGGAGGGCGCGCGTAGGGCAGGGAGGTGGCCTGCCCAGTGCTGGTTGAATTTCTGTGCTAGGCCGACCCGCAGATTTCCATGCCCCTTCAGGTTTCCGGTAGGCGGCGAAATTCGCCACCTACCGCACTGAGACGGACTGCGTAGCGGTCCTGGCCTCAGTACGAGATCTGCCCGTCCACGATCTCGCCGGTCGAGGGGGAAAGCTCGCGTTTCAACACTTCGCGTGCTTCGCCGCTGATGACCGATGCGGGAGCCGCGACGGCCACGCGCGCTGCCGAGCCTGCGAAATTGGCTGCCGCCACGCCTGCGCGATCCACGAGTGTCACCTCGCCTCCCGAAAGGGTTTGACCGGCCAGGCGCCGGCCGAGCAGACGCACGATTTCAGGGCTGTCGGCGAAGGCATTATGGCCAAGCGGATCGTTCGAGGCGATGGCGCTCGTGTCGATGACCGAAACACCAAGCTCCTCCAGCGCGGCGGCATAGGGCCTGAGATCGGACCCTCCGACCCGGTCAACTCCGCCCGACAGCCAGCGAGAAGCTCCGAGCGCCTTGTCTCGCGTCGATGTCAGGATCGCGAAATGCGGCCGTTTGGGCCCCATCTCGATGAACTGGCGGCGAAACACATCGATATCGATGTCCGGCGACGCAAGCACGACATTCTTGATTTTGGCCGGGATTGCCTTTTCGCGCATGGCAACGCCGCGCAACGCCTCCGCGGCGAGCCAGCTTCCCATCGAATGCGCAAGGATCGTCACATCGGCGACGTCGGGGCTCCTTGTCGCTTGGAGGATCAGGTCCTCCAAGGCTCGCCGCGAGTAGTTGGCGCTTTCCTTGTCATAGAGATAGTCGAAAACGCGAGCCCGCGACGGCCAGGCGAAGAGGATCGGTGTCGCATTGGTGCCTGAGTCGTGAACTATCTGGGCGAAGCGAAAAACGGCATCGGCATAGGTGTTGTTGAAGCCGTGGACAAAGATGAGCACCTGCCGCTTGGCGTTTCGGTTTTTGCGAAACCATGCGAGTGCCTGCCCTTCCGTGGCAACCTTGCCGACTTCAAGGACTGAAAACTCCTTTTCCGGGTTCGGCGGCACGCGCGAGGGCCACTGCACCTCCCCGATCTTGCGGTTTCGATCCGGAGGAACGGAGACGGAGACGTTGTTGAGTGAGATCGCCGTTCCGCGCTCGCCCGAATAGAGGCGACCGGGATCGTCTGATGACTTGCGCGTCGTCGCCACCAGCATGTTCACCCGATTGGCGTCGCTGGCGGCCACCTGAGGAGGCTGAAGGACGTTCTCCACCCGGGTTCCGCAGCCGGGTGCGACGAGGCAAAGCACCAACAGCGAAGCCAGCGCCCGCTGCGGAAACGCATGTATCGCAGTGGTCCGGTGCGGCTGGGCATGCTGCCCCCCGGCGAAACGACGCCCGGGGAAAGAGAGACTGGAAATCGCCATGTCAGTTCTGCTCGATCTCACGTGGTATCCGGAACCAGGCCACATAGAGCGCCGGCAGGAACAGCAGCGTCAGCGCCGTTCCCACGACGATTCCGCCCATCATCGCGTAGGCCATTGGTCCCCAGAATATCTCGTGCGAGATCGGGATCAGCGCCAGGGTGGCGGCGGCAGCGGTCAGCATGATCGGCCGCATGCGATGTTCGGTCGCCTCGATGACCGCCTTCCACGGCGACAGGCCCTCTGCGCGCAATTCCTCGATCTGCACGATCAGGATCACCGAGTTGCGGATGAGGATGCCGACGAGCGCGAGCACGCCGAGCAGCGCGACGAAGCCGAGCGGGGCGTTGCTCACAAGCAGAGCCACGACAACCCCGATGAGAGCCAACGGCGCAACCGAGAAGACCAGGAACAGCCTATGGAAACTCTGAAGCTGGATCATCAGGAGCGTTGCCATGATGAGGAGCATGGCCGGCACCACCGTTGCAATGGGACCCTGCGACTTGGCGCTTTCCTCGACCGCACCGGCCATTTCAACGCGATAGCCCACGGGCAACGTTTGCTCGAACGCCGCAATCTCGTCGGCTAGCGCCTTCGCGATCGTTGCTGGCTGCGTCGTATCACTGATCCCGGCCTTAACCGTGATGGTCGGGAGCCTATCGCGCCGCCAGATCGTCGGCTGTTCGAGTTCATAGCGAAACCTTGCGACCGAGGACAATGGGACAGACTGACCGCTGCTGGATTGCAGTTGCAGGTCCAGCAGCGTGTCGATCGATTCCCGCTCCGTTTCTGCTGCCCGGCCGACCACATTGACCAGATAGATGTCGTCCCTGACCTGCGTTGCCGCGTCCCCGCGTACGACGGTGTTGAGCGCCATGGCGATGTCCTGGGATGAGACGCCGAGCTGCCGCGCCTTGTCCTGCAGCACGTCGAGCTTGACGACGCGCGCCGGTTCATTCCAGTCAAAGGCGAGGTTCTTAAGGGAAGGATGAGTGCCTACGATAGAGCCCAGTTTGTGTGCGAGATCGCGCACGGTTTGGAGGTCCTCGCCGGACACGCGGTACTGAATCGGCTTGCCGACCGGCGGACCGATTTCGAGGAGCTTCACATAGGCATCAGTTCCAGGAAAAGTCCGCTGAAGATACGCCTCCACGTCCCGCTTCAGCTCGTCGCGAGCCTCGAGCCCTTTGGTGACGATGACAGTCTGCCCGAAGGCAACGTCGGCCGGCTGCACGTCGAAGGAAAGGATGAAGCGCGGCGCGCCCCTTCCGACATATGTCGACCAATGCTCGACCGCAGGGTTGCCGGCCAGCACCTCACGCTCGAACTGACCCATCTGGCGGCTTGTTTCGGCAATCGAGCTGTTCTGCGGCAGATTCCAGTCGACGATGAGTTCCGGCCGGTCCGAGCTCGGAAAGAACTGCTGTTGCACCATCGACAGGCCGCCGACCGATCCGGCGAAGAGGAGGGCCGTGGCGACGATGGTTATCCAGCGCCAGCGAAGGCAGAATTGCAGCAGCCGCGAAAACGCCCTCGCGGACCAGCCCTTGTGTTCGGCATGCTTCTTCATCGTCTTGGGCAGCAAGGTCACGCCGAGCAGGGGCGTGAATAATACGGCAACGATCCAGGACACGATGAGCGATACGGCGATGACGACGAAGAGAGAGAAGGTGAACTCGCCAGCGCTGCTCTTGTTGAAGGCGACGGGGATGAAGCCCGCGACGGTCACGAGCGTGCCGGTCAGCATTGGGAAGGCCGTGGACGTGTAGACGTAGGTGGCGGCCTTTTTCAGGCTGTCACCCAATTCCAGCCGCGCCACCATCATCTCGACTGCGATCATCGCATCGTCGACGAGAAGACCGAGCGCGATGATGAGCGCTCCGAGCGAGATTCGCTGCAGCGAAATCCCAGTATAGAGCATAACCATAAAAGTGATGGCGAGAACGAGCGGGATCGCGATCGCCACGACCAGGCCGGCCCTTAGCCCGAGACTGATGAAACTGATCACGAGCACGATTGCGACCGCCTCGAACAGGGCCTTTGTGAAGCCCCCGACTGCCTCGTGAACGACTTTCGGCTGGTCGGATACCTGTTCGACCGCGACGCCGACCGGAAGGTTCTGAACGATCCCGGCCATCGTCTTTTCGAGCGTTTCGCCGAAGGCAAGCACGTTGCCACCTGTCTTCATGCCAATCGCGAGCCCGATCGCCGGCTTTCCATTGAAGCGGAAGAGCGAGGTTGGCGGGTCAACATAGCCGCGGGTGACGGTGGCGACGTCCGTCAGCGGGAAGAAGCGGTCGTTTACCCTGAGATTGATCCCGCGCAAGGTGTCTTCGGAGATGAAGCGGCCGCCGACGCGCAGCGCGATGCGCTCCGGTCCCGCCTCAACGAAACCTGACTGCGTCACGGCGTTTTGCGCCTGCAGTGCGGAGACGATCGCGGCGCGGTCGATGCCGAGAGCTGCGATTTTGCGCGTGGAGAATTCGAGATAAATGGCCTCGTCCTGTGCACCGACGATGTCGACCTTGCCCACGTCTCGAATCTTGAGGATCTGCGTTCGGGCGTCCTCCGCGAAGTCGCGCAATTCCCTGTGACTGAGGCCGTCGCCGATAAACGCATAGATATTGCCGTAGACATCGCCGAACTGGTCGTCGAAGAACGGACCGATAACGCCCTGGGGAAACTCATGGGTGATATCGTCAATCAGGTTGCGCACCCGCGACCAGGTGGGTTTCACATCCACTGCGTTAGTCTCCGGCAGCAGATCGACGAAGACGATCGTCTGACCGGCGGTGGTGATACTGCGGGTATGTTCGAGATTGTTGAGTTCCTGCAGCTTCTTTTCAATGCGATCGGTAACCTGCTGCGTCACTTCCTGAGCGGAGGCGCCGGGCCACTGGGCCTGGATCACCATCGTCTTGATGGTGAAGGACGGATCTTCCTCGCGGCCGAGGGCCATGTAGGCGTATGCGCCTGCCACTGTGAAGATGATCATGAAATACCAGACGAGCGAGCGATGCTCGAGCGCCCAGTCTGAAAGGTTGAACCTGTTCACGGGCGCTGCTCCTGTTCGATTCTCACGCTCTGTCCCTCTGTCAGTTGATTCACGCCGGCGATGACAACATTGTCCCCGTCCGTAAGCCCGGAGACGACCCGGACGGAACGGATGTCAGCGGAGGAAATGTCGAGCCGCACGGATCTCAGTGAAACTGTGTTGGTCGCCGGGTCGACGACCCAGACATGGTCGGCACCATCCTTCCTTACGACGGCCGCCGCAGGCAGGCCGATCCGAGGCGGTTGCTGCACCTCTGGTGGAGCCGCGGTCACCACCGATCCGAGGCGGAAGACCTCCGGCGCCTGATCGATCGCGATTTTGAGCCTGTGCATGCGGGTGCCGGCATCGGCCTGCGGGCCGATCTCGCGCAGAACTCCGGAGGTCCTGAGCGTCTCGTCGAGCTGAAGGGCGATGTCGAACCGCTCCCCCAGACGCAGGGATCGCAAGTGGGTTTCCGGAACGTCGACGACCACGTCGCGCCGATCGAGGCGCGCGAGTCTCAGCACCGGCTGGCCGGCAGTTACCGTCTGCCCGACTTCGGCCGAGGTGGCGGTGACAACACCATCGAACTCGGCCTTCAACGCAGCATAACCAAGCTGCTCGCGCGCCTTGTCGAGGCTGGCATTTGCCTTCCCGACATTGGCCCAGGCCGATTTTAGCGCCTGCTCGGCAAGATCCAGATCGGCGATGCTCGCCGCGCTCGTCGAGGAAAGCCGGCGCTTGCGGTTCTCCGTCAACATGGCGTTCTCAAACTGCGCTTCAGCGTTGCGAAGGTCGGCTTCGGCGCTCCGGACGGCAAGCTCAAGAGCGAGCGGATCAATCTCGGCCACGACATCGCCTGCCCGCACGAGGTCGCCGACATTCACTTTGCGCGCCACGACGCGCCCCAATGTGCGGAATGCAAGATCGGTTTCCACCCGAGCCTGGACAATGCCGGGGAAGTGCGCTGTCTCCGCCTGCGCGGCGCTCGCCGCGACGGACTTTACGGGCCGCGACTTGGCCGGCTTGCCAGCGTTGGCATCCTGATCGCAGCCGGCAAGAAGCGCGAGTGCTGCGACGAGCGAAAACGAGAGGTGAGAGCGGTAACGAGCCATCTTACTTGCCCTTCCAGGCCACGGCTTGGCCTTCCTTGAGAAACTTTCCGCCCTCGGTGACGATCAGGTCTTGTGGGGCGATCCCACCGGCGACGATCAGATCGCTTTTGCGATAGCTCGCGACCGCGATCTTCCTGAGCGACACGGAGCGGTTTTCGGGGTTGATGAGCCACACGGCGGGCTCGCCCATGGCGGAGGCAATCGCTCCCGCGGGCAGGATGATTCCCTTGCGCGACGGAGAACGGAATTCACCGACGACGGGCGTACCGAGCGGCCATTGCGCATCGTCCGGCAGTGCCACCTTGATGCGGACCGTTCCGCTTCTCGTGTCGATGAAGGGAGAGACCTCCCTGACGGTCGCTTGCGTTTCCACTGAGCGATCCGCGATCGGTGCCACCTCGACGTCGGCTAGCGGCCTTCCTTCCAGGAAGAAGGCCTCGAACACCTCGAAGACGGCGTCTCGTGGGCCGTCATGGGCAAGCGTGAAGGCAGGCTGCGCCGCGGAGACCACTCGACCGACCTCGATTTCCCGTGCGGTGATGATGCCGTCCGCGTCCGCTTTCAGTTCCGTGTAGGACAGGGCGTCCTTGGCCGTTGCCAGTGCCGCTTCGGCAGCCTCCAGTGACGCGCGCGCGGTTCGCAGCTCCTTGTCTGCCTGGTCGAAGGTCGCCTGTGAAATCGAGCGCGAACGCAAAAGCGCCTCGTACCGATCGAACGTTAGCGTCCTCTGTTTGACTATCGCTTGCGCCGACTCGAGCCCGGCTCGGGCGACCTCCACATCGGCCCGCTGTTCTTTGTCGTCAAGGCGGGCAAGAACATCGCCGGCGCGCACATGCAAGCCAACATCGACGAATCGCTCGATCACCCTGCCACTGACGCGGAAGGACAGGTCCGACTGAATTCGCGCCTTCACCTCCCCGGTGATCTCGGCGCTGGGCTGATACTCGGCCGACGAGGCGCGAACGGCGCGCACCTGCTGTGGCGATGGCGTGACTTCGGCTTTCTCTTCGCAGCCGGCGAGAAAGGCGCAGGCGAGACCAATTCCAATCAAACGAAAGGGCTGCATTTTTTGCTCCGTTACGGTTTGCAACCAAGAGGACGATGAGCTAGTATCACTGACTAACGGGTTAGTCAATAAAGATGAAAGTGCGCGTTGGCGGATGGTCAAAGCGGGCGAGGCAGCCCGGCCTAAGCCACCGGTTAACCTGTTAGGATCGCTTGAAGCAGGCGATTCGACCAAACGCCGTGATTCATCAGGAATGGAAGTGAGATGAAAAAGACCGAGAAGAGGCCCTCGAGGGCAGAACAAAAAGCCCGGCGCCCTCAGGAGATCCTTGAAGCCGCGTTCGAGGAATTCATTGTCAAGGGATACGCGGCTACGCGGGTGGAAGACGTCGCTGCACGCCTCGGCGTGACGAAGGGCACCATCTATCTTTATTTTCCGACAAAGGAGGTTCTCTTCGAAGAGATGTTCCGCCACATGTCGACGCCGTTCAAGGATGTGCTGGACTCTGTTGGCGGCTTCAAAGGCACGTGCGCCGACCGGCTGCGGGCACTCCTGCTCCTCGCATACGAAAAGATCCCGAACGACCGGAAAACAAGGGAACTCCTGCGCCTGACGTTGTCTGACGGAACGCGTTTCCCCGACATCGTGGACCGACACTTTGACGAGTTCATTGCCCCGCTGGTCGCAGCTGTCCGCGCACTCGTCGACGAGGGAGTGTCTGCGGGCGAATTCCGCCGTGGAGCGGCTGCAAATTATCCTGACGTCGTCGCCAGTTCGATCCTTCACGTTGCCGTATGGCGGCTGATGTTTGCGGACCGACGGTCGATCGATGGACCGGCATTCATGGAGGCGCACTATGATCTCGCCCTGAACGGACTTTTGCAGCGTTCGTAGCGCGCGAGGCTCGAGGGCGCGCGATCCACCTGCCATGATCGCGTCGGCTTCCGTACGGCAAAGGGCCACGGCTGCTCGCGTCCGTTCCGTCCGGCCCGCCGTGCGTCCGGCGTCAGGCGATGGTGAGGCTTCGCGCAAACTGCTCGCCTCCGAGTACGACGAAAGAAATTACGGCCATCATCAGGCCGCGCCGGAAGCGCGCCTGCTTGATGATTCTGACGCGGGATGTTTTGAGTAGTTCGGCGGCGAGTACCGAAGTCCAGTCGGACCTCAGTGCCTGTTGGACGAAGTCTTTGAGATCGGTGAATAAGTCGGGATCGACATAATACACACGCTGCTCGGCTCCGCCGGGCGTTCTGGCGACAAGTTGCTTATCCGCGCGCGCCCGAGTCGGATAGAGCACCTGCCCGAACTGCAGGATCGGCATGATGACGATACCCCAGACCACCGCGAAGAACATCGGGCCAAGCGGTGCACGCGTCGGCAGGAGATCGCCGAAATGCAGCACCAGATTGAGCGCAAGGATGTAGCCGGCTCCAACGATCTGCGCCTTCGTGTCGTAGGACCGCACCGTCACCTGCGCTTCCTGCAGGGCGGCAAGCAGCATCTTGTCTGCATAGTCGCGGCTGTTCTCACGGGGTTCCTCGTGCACTGCGGCATCCGATCGAAGGAAGCGGACTGACGACGGTGTCTCCTGCATGGCTGAGCCTTCCGTCAGTGCTCGGGTGCGAAAACGAGCGCCGTTATCGCGTCCGGATCCGCGGCGTCCTCAGGGATGCGGTTCACGGCCGCCAGAGAGACCAGCGTCAGCACGGTGGCCTCTGCGAGTCCGCTGACGATGGCTGACCAGGTAGGGAGGCAGGTGCAAACAACACAGGGATTAAGTAACTCGCCGGGCGACGGGCGCATGAAAGCCTCCGCTCGAGACATTCGAGGTTTTGGGTTTGAGGATGGTGAAGCGCTGAGTGGCAGGCTCAGCCATATTTGAACCGTAAGTCATTTCGACTAATTGGTCAATATGAGAATAGCGAAACGGTGCCATGCGAAAAGGCGTGGCGGCGGGCGAGGGGATAAAGACCGTGCTGCTCCCCGCCGTGGTTGGTTCTTTGGCTTTCGTGTGCAACGGCTGGGCGCCGGAGGAACCGCTTGCATTTTAGCAGATGGGAAATGAAGGAGTGGCGCTCAGTCCTTCCGACGCAAGGCGGCCCCCGTAAAGACAGGCTTCCGACTGGACATTCTAGTCAGTATGACCTATTCGTTTGAGAGTTTGAGGATTTCTGCACTATGGCAAACATCAATCCGACCCGCCGAGCCGAAATCGGGCGCGAAAAGCGAGCGAGAACCCGAGCGCAGCTTGTTGAAGCTGCCAATTCGCTGTTCGCCAGACAGGCCGTGGAATCTGTCACGGTGGATGACGTCGTTAGGGAGGCCGGGGTCGCCAAGGGTACTTTCTATGTTCACTTCGATAGCCTGGAGGCATTGACTGCGGCAGTTGCGGAGGAACTGGTGCAGTCGTTCGACGAAATGCTGCAGCCGGGCCGGGTCTCCTTTTCCGAGCCCGCGCTACGAATTGCTTTCGGATGCAGGGCATTCATCGACAAGGCTCTCAACGACTCCCGATGGGCTGCAGTCGCGGCAAGAATGACGGCAGCAACTCCGAAGGGTGGCGAGAACATTCGCCGCCGCCTCTTCGAAGACCTCCAGCAGTTGCCGACGGAATCGCCGGAAGAGACGTCGGCGGAGCTGAATCTGGAAGTTGTCGTCGGGATCATGCTCCAGATCTTGCGCGCGTTGGGTGAAGGCAGGTTGTCCTCGCTCGACCGTGACGCTGTCATCAGCGCCATCCTCCGCGCTATCGGCCTCGGTGCTCAGGAGGCGGAGTCGGTCGTTGAGCGCTTGCCCACGACCGTGCCCGAGAAGTCCTCTCGAGCCGCAGCGAATTGACGACATGCTTGCTGACAAACTGCGCATCTGCGGATTGCACCGTGCGATGGAGGCGCGAGGACGGGCATGATCGCCCTATGATGCCCGTCACGACAGCTTCACCGGATGCCCGGTCAGAGCTTGCGGTTCTCGTGTGGGGCACTCCCGAGGGCCCGAAGTGCCGCCTCCAGAGCGTGGTAGGATAGTTCGGGCGGAGCGGCTCGCTCGATAATGCCGCGTGTAACCTGCAGCCAGATTCCCACGAAGATGTCGACGGCCAGTTCCGGGTCCCGCACTGTCACGCGGCCTTGTGCAATCGCCTCGGCAAGATCGACTTTAAGATTATCTCGCACACTGCGGGCGAACTCGGACGGCCTTTGCGAGGTCTGAACGACCAACCGCGCCCATTCATCGTCAGAGATCGCTTTTTCCAAGCATTGCGTGAAGGCGAAAGACAAGCGCCCGATCGGATCCCGCAGCTCGGCCCGGGCGGGTGTCAGAAGTTCGTCGAAGCTCCGTCCAAGTTGCACACTCACTGCTGCAACCAGCTCCTCAACGTTTTCGAAGTGATAGTAGAAGGTGCCCTTGGCGACCGCCGCTGCCTCTGCGACGGCATCAATGGTAAGTGCAGCGCCTGCAGCAATCAACGCCGCTCCGGCTTCGAGGATTTGCGCGCGCGTCCGCGCCCGTCTGTCGCGTCCGATTTTTGCCCGTCGTGCAAGGTCAATCTTCGCCATTCGCCATCCTGTCTTGCTTCTTCGTCGAATTTCACCTTGACTATATAGTCGAAATGACCGTAACGTACAATTGAATTTGCCCAGGGCTGCCTGCCTCGGTTATTTCGCGTCCCCTGCTGATACCCATGTGTGAGGTTTATCGATGCCATCCCTTCTGCACCTCGATTCCAGCATACTCGGCGAAAACTCTGTCAGCCGCGCACTTTCGGCTGCGGTGGTCGCACGCCTCAAGAATCTCGATCCGACCATTGACGTGGTCTATCGCGACCTCGCGGCTCACCCGATCCCGCACCTCTCGGGCAGTTACGTGGCCGTCGTCAGGGGAGGCTTGGAGGCCGGCCACGATGCCGCGCTTCAGGCCGACCTTGAACTCGGCGGAAACGTTCTGGAAGAATTTCTGGCAGCCGAAACGGTCGTTCTTGGCGTGGCGCAGTATAATTTCAGCGTGCCCAGCCAACTGAAAGCGTGGATTGATCGCATCGCGATCCCAGGCAAGACCTTTCGCTACACCGAAAAGGGACCCGAAAGCTTGGTAGGAAGCAAGAGGGTCATCATAGCTCTGGCACGCGGTGGCTTCTATGCGCCGGGTTCCCCAGCCGAGAATTTCGAGCATACGCTGAGTTATTTGAAGAGCGTGTTCGCCTTCATAGGTATTGCCAATCCCGAGGTCATCGTCGCAGATGGCATTAACGTGAGTTCCGAACAGCGCGACGCCTCCCTGAAGGAGGCAAAGGCGCAGATAGCCGGCCTGAAGGCGGCAAAGGTCAATTCCAACGCGCGTGCACTGAAGGCCTCTAGGAGCCCAGTCAATCACCGCGAGGACGGTATGTCAGCCCCATCATCCTTGGGCGCGAACCGGCTCCGAGCGGCCGCCATCCCGTAACGCTTCACATCGACCTCCTAATCTTGTTTCCGCATGCAATCGCGAAACTCGGTTCGGTCATTGGTGGGATCGGGGTTGGGGCCAGCCAGATACACCTCAATGCAACGAGATTGCGGCGGCAGCCGACGACCTCGCGCAGCGCACGGAGCGTCAGGCGGCCAACCTCGAACACAGGTGACACGCACCGTGCAGCAGACGGCCGAAAGCGCAGACCAGGCGAATTCGACGGTGATGGCGGCACGCGCGAATGCAGAATAGAGCGGCGAGATCGTCAGCCACGCCATCGGCGTGATGCAGGAGATTCAGACGCACTCGCCAGTATCGCCCCGTATCGTCACGTGATCGGCGAGATAGCTTTCCAGACCAATCTATTGGCGCTCGATGCGTATCGAGGCAGCGCATACCGGCGAAGCGGACAGGGGCTTCGCGGTCGTCGCCTCCGAAGTTCGCGCTTGCCCAGCGTTGCGCAGATGCGTCCAAGGACATCCAATCGCTGATTGCAAAGTCGCGCGATCAGGTCGAGGATGGCGCCGCCTCGGTCAACCCGCTGGCGCTATCGTTGCAGCAGATCGTCGCCCAGGTTGTCGAGGTAAGCTCCGTGTTCCACACCATCCGTTCGAGCACTGCCGAGCAGGCGACGGGGACCCTGCTATATTGCCGCGTCGACAGATGCGGCAAAGCGTGCACGTGGCTTGGAAACAGGTAGTCCCGTTCACCGAGTCTGCGATTTCCAATCCATGCAGCGACGGCCTCTCGCGTTTTTGCACGGGTCCGGCCGGTCTTCCCCTGAATGATGATCGCCCGATCGCGAACCCTTCCGGAAATCGCAACATCCGCAACTGAGATCGCGACCAAATCAAAAGCGGGCAATTTGCTGTCGATCGCGAGAAACAGCGCCAGGTCGCGCACCGCATCCAACATCTGGAGGCGGGTTCGGATGGCCCAGACCTCCTTCGGCGGCCCGAGCTCCAGCTAGACATAGCCTTCCTTCCAAAGCCACCCTCCACACCGCAGCGCTCAATCTCCAAGCGGAGGGATCGTGCTTCGACAAGCGATTTTGGGTGGATAGCCGAAATTCTTTGGGATGGCGCTGAGCGACCGCTGCGCGCCCAGTTGCGGGCGCCCGGCCAACATCCGTCGCAAATTTCGGATCTGCCTGGATTGCGTGGACGCGCTGTCCTGGTCTTCGAGATACGCAGCTGGGCAGGCAAACTTTTCCCGCACTTCTCCGTGGAACGACCGGAATTTTCCTTTAATCCACTAAATCAATAGATAAACTGATATTACATGCCGATAGGCGCTGCCGTGCGAATCCCGTTCACCGAAAGGAGAGAAGATGTCCCCGCTCAAACTCGTCGGCCTTGCCGGAAGCTATAGCCGGCCCTCCAAATCTCGGACACTCGTCGAGGAGGTTTCGGCGCTCGCGTCTGAACGCTACGGAGTTCGCCGTCGCATCTATGATCTTCATGATGCCGGTCCTTCTCTGGGCCAGGCCCAGCGATATGATGACCTGGATCCCAACGGGCGCCAGCTCATAGAAGACATTACCGCCGCAGATGTTCTCGTTGTCGGATCGCCGACCTACAAAGGCAGCTATCCGGGACTGTTCAAGCATCTGATCGACCTGATCGAACCGTTGGCGTTGCGCGGCAAGCCGATCGTGATCACCGCAACTGGTGGCGGAGATCGGCACGCCCTGATGGTCGAGCACCAGCTGCGGCCGCTCTTCGGGTTCTTCATGGCCCATACTCTACCGACTGCGATCTACGCTTCCGATCGCGACTTTTCCGAATCCCGCATAGCGGCGGAACAACTGCGGCAACGCATTGCCCAGGCGGTGGATGAACTTGAGGCGTTCCTTCCGCTGCGGATGCCACCGCTAGCCGCGGCGGAATGACGATGGCAGCCGGTTTCGGTGCGGGTGGCCAGAACAGCAACGTTTGCTGCAGTAACGTGAGAAGGGAAGGTATTGAAATGACACGCAAGATCAGGCTTGGAGCATTTCTCCCCGGTGGTGGGCAACACATTGCGGCATGGCGGCATCCGGACCAGCCCGCCGAGGGCGCGACAAGTTTCGAGTTTCACAAGCGCCTGGCCCAGACGGCCGAACGTGGCCTTTTCGACGCTTATTTCCTCGCGGACAATCTGGCGGTCGGCTTTGGGGGTGCGCGCGAGGGCGGCAATGCCCGCGTGGCTGGATTCGAGCCGGTGACGCTGTTTTCGGCTCTGGCGCCCCTGACCACCCATCTCGGCTTTATCGCCACGTCGTCCACGACTTATGAAGAGCCCTACACGACGGCACGCAAGTTTGCTTCCCTCGATTTGATCTCCGGCGGCCGTGCCGGCTGGAACGTCGTCACCACGACAGGCGATCTCACGGCGCAGAACTTCAATCGCGAGACGCAGCTTCCTCATGCGGCACGCTATCGTCGCGCCGCCGAACATGTCGAAGTCGTCAAGAAACTCTGGGATAGCTTCGAAGACGACGCTTTCATTCGCAACAAGGAAAGCGGCGTCTTCTACGATCCGCAGAAGCTGCACGAAAGCGATCATCGCGGCGAGCACTTCCAGGTGCGCGGCCCGCTCAATGTCTCACGCTCGCCGCAGGGCTATCCGGTCATCGTCCAGGCCGGCCAGTCCGAGGATGGACGCGGGCTTGCTGCCGCCACCGCCGAGGTCATCTTCACTGCGCATCAACACCTTGAAACCGCCCAGGAGTTTTACCGCGACATCAAGGCACGCGCCCGCGGCCTCGGCCGCAATCCGGACCATATCCTCGTCATGCCGGGCGTCTCTCCTTTCGTCGGCAGGACAAAAGCCGAGGCACGCGAGAAGTACGACCGCCTGACCTCGTTAATCGTCGAGGAGGACGGCATAGGCCTTCTGAACGGTCTGACCGGCGGCACGCTCGACCTGCGTGGCTACGACGTCGACGGACCGCTGCCGCCTGCGCCGCCGACGGAGGGGATGAAGAGCCGACAGGCGCTTATCCGCCAGATCGCGGACGAGAACAACTTTACCATCCGCCAGCTCTATCAGTGGGTCGCTTCCGCCCGTGGCCATTACACGATCGTCGGCACGGCTGAGGAGATTGCCGACACGCTGCAGGAGTGGTTCGAAAACGAAGCCGCCGACGGCTTCAACATCTTGCCGCCGTGGCTTCCAACTGCGCTCGACGACTTTGTCGATCTGGTGATCCCGGAACTGCAGAGGCGCGGTCTGTTCCGCACGGCATATGAGGGCAGGACGCTCCGGGAAAATCTCGGCCTGCCTTTCCCGGTCAACCGCTGGTCAGCCGCGCGCTCGGCCGTCCAGGCAGCCGAGTGAGGAGCGACCATGTCCTATGAAAACGTCAACTCACCGCTGACAACGAATTTCCGGATCGCGAGCCCGGGACGGCCGGGTCTCGGCATGGTGCCACGTCTGCGCGCGCTGGTCGGGCCGTTTTTATCCCGCTACGGCCTGGTTGCAGGCTTTCTCATCTTTTGGCAGGTGTCGAGCAGCCAGGGCTGGGTCAATCCGGCGGTTTTTCCGCCACTCGACGTGATCCTGGCCGCCTTGTGGGACGGTCTTGCCAGCGGCGCGCTACTGGACGATATCGCGATAAGCCTGCAGCGCTCGGGCATTGCATTCGCAGCGGCCGTCGCCATCGGCATCCCCCTCGGCCTCTTCATGGGCCAGGTCAAGGCCATCGAGCAGGCGCTTGACCCCCTGCTGCAGTTCTTCCGCCAGACTTCTGCGCTGGCGCTCTATCCGGTCTTCATCCTGCTGCTCGGTCTCGGGGAGACCTCCAAAGTCTTCGTGATCTTCTGGGCCACGCTCTTCCCGACCTTGTTGTCGACAATCGGTGGCGTCAAAGAGGTCGATACCAAGCTCATCGAGATGGCGCGTACCTACGGCGCCGGGCGGCTCACGACCTTCCGTCGCGTGGTGCTGCCCGCGTCGGTGCCGGCGATCTTTGTCGGTTTGCGTCTCTCTGCCACGACGGCGCTGCTTCTCCTGATTGCAGCCGAAATGATCGGCGCCAACAAGGGAATCGGCTTCCAGGTCATGAACGCCCAATACAACTTCCAGATCCCGCTGATGTTCGCGGCGATCCTGCTCCTCGCGTTGCTGGGACTCGCCGCCAACGCCGTGCTCGTTCTTCTCCAACGCAAGCTCTGCCGCTGGTCTCAACCGAGCGCCTGACATGCTTCTTCCGGCTTCTCCCTTGAAAGGATACCGATATGACCCTCCATTCCTGCAAGCTCCTGCTGTCCGCAGCTCTCCTTTTCGCTCTCACGGGCGCTGCCGCGGCGGCGGATGCCGTAAAGCTCCGCTACCTGGCGAGCCAGGGCGGTCTGTCTGCCCACGAGCTTGCTGCCGAGCTCGGCTATTTCGACGGCACCGGCATCAACTTCGAGAATGTTGGCTATGCGACGGGCGGCCCGGCATCGCTGATCGCGCTCGCCTCGGGCGACGTTGAAATCGGCAGTGCCGCGACGTCCGCCGTCTTGAACTCGATCATCAGCGGCAACGACTTCGTCGCCGCCTATCCTTCGAACGGCATCAATGACGAGGTGCAGTCGATCTTCTACGTTTTGGAAGACAGCCCGATCAAGGACATCAAGGACATTGCCGGCAAGAGCGTCGCCGTCAACACGCTCGGTGCGCATCTCGACTACACAATCCGCGAAGCGCTGCATTCGGTTGGATTGCCGTCGGATGCCGCCAACCAGGTCGTGGTACCTGGTCCCCAGCTCGAGCAGGTTCTCCGCTCCGGCCAAGTCGACGTTTCCGCCTTCGGCTATTGGCAGACGACCTTCGAGGGGGCCGCGAGGAACAACGGCGGCCTGCGCGCGATCTTCGATGACACCGACGTGCTCGGCGAAATCGCCGGCGGCTTCGTCGTGCTGCGACGAGATTTCGTTAAGGCGCATCCCCAAGCCGCCAAGACCTTTGTTGAACAGTCGGCGCGCGCGCTCGACTATGCTCGCGAGCATCCGGAGGAAACCAAACAGATCTTGGCCAAGGCGCTGAAGGAGCGCGGCGAGAACCCGGATATTGCCCAATATTTCCGCGGCTATGGCGTTCGGGCCGGCGGCCTCGCGGTCGAACGGGATGTCCAGTTCTGGATCGACGTGCTGGTCCGCGAGGGCAAGCTGAAGGAAGGGCAGTTGTCGGCCAAGGACGTCCTTTTCGCAACCGACCGCGCTTCGGCAAGCAACTGAGGAAATGCCATGAGATTCGCACCGGAAATCCGCCGCGGAGAGGTGACTATCCGTCATCTCGCCAAATCCTTCACCCTGGATGGTGGGCCCTTGCCCGTGTTGAGCGACGTCAATCTGCAAATTCGCTCCGGTGAAAGCCTGGCGATTGTCGGCGCCAGCGGCTCGGGCAAGACAACCCTGCTGCGGATTCTGGCGGGGCTCGATGAGGCGGACGCCGGCGAGGTCCTGATCGATGGCGAGGCAGTCAGAGGCGTCGGCGCCGAGCGCGCCGTCATCTTTCAGGAACCCCGACTTCTGCCCTGGTTGACGGTGATCGACAATGTCGCCTTTGCCCTGGAAACACGAGGCGTCCCTCGCGAGGACGCGAAGGCCCGGGCGCGCGGCTATGTTCAGCTTGTCGGCCTGCAGCAGTTCGAGAACGCCTATCCACGCCAGCTTTCAGGCGGCATGGCGCAACGCGTCGGCATTGCCCGAGCTCTCGTCGTCCAGCCTGAGATCCTGCTGCTCGACGAACCGCTTGGTGCGCTCGACGCCATGACCAAGATCAGCATGCAGCAGGAACTTTCGCGGATCTGGCGCGACGAGGATGTGACGACCATTCTCGTCACCCATGACCTTGAGGAGGCGATCTATCTGGCCGACCGCATTCTGATCCTACCGCGCGAAAAGGCGGGTGGGCCGCGGCTGATCGAAATCGACCTGCCCCGCCCGCGCGACCGCACCGCGCCCGAGTTCGTTCGACAGCGCGAGGAGCTGCTCAACCTGTTCGGACTGCACTGAAGTTGCCTGTCGGGAACGCCGGATCATACAATGAAAGTGCTGCCGTGGCAGGATGGCAGTGACACCCAAGCGCACCGGGAACTCTCGGCCAAGCCGCGGCGTCCCGTTTACGATGGTCCGCAAGGAGTTACGACCTCGTGGGAGTAGCCGCGAGATCTAGGCCCGGCCGGGCGGCCGCAGTCGCGACGCCTCATTGCGAGGCAGCTTTGACCGAAAGCGGCAGGTAGCGCGGGACGGAATTCCGATCCGGCCCAACGGATTCGCGAGCGGCGTGGCCGGGGCCGGGCCGCGGGCCCCGCTCCGAGGCGCTTTCGCTCGCCTCGACGTTGACTACCATGCGGCGGCACTGGCTTGAGAACGAAGGCAACAAATTTCCTTCTGTGTGGGCGAAGTTAGACAGCACATTTCGCAATCTGCGCCCGCCGTGCTATAAACTGTGTTGTTATAGTCGACTAAGTCGATAGTGTTATCTGGCAAAGGATGGAGATCGAGATGAGATCGAATAGACTTGCCGGAATACTGAAACTGGCGCTGATGGTCGGAAGCCTGCAGCTTGGTTCCATCGGCCTCGCGCACGCGGACACGACAATTCTCAACGTGTCCTATGACCCAACGCGGGAGCTCTACAAGGACTTCAACGCCGCCTTTGCCGAAAAATGGCAGGCCGATACCGGCGAAAGCGTGACGATCCAGACATCGCACGGGGGCTCCGGAAAGCAGGCACGCTCGGTAATCGACGGCCTGGAAGCGGACGTTGTGACGCTCGCGCTCGAGGCCGATATCGACGCAATCGCCGCAGCGACCGGCAAGATCCCCGCCGACTGGAAAACCCGCCTGGAGAACAATAGCGCGCCCTACACCTCAACGATCGTCTTCCTCGTCCGTAAGGGCAACCCGAAGGGTATCAAGGACTGGGGCGATCTCATCCGTGACGACATCCAGGTGATCACGCCGAATCCGAAGACCTCGGGCGGCGCGCGCTGGAACTTCCTCGCCGCCTGGGCCTGGGCGCGCGCCGCCAACAACGGCGACGATGCCAAGGCGCAGGAATATGTGGGCGAGCTCTTCAAGCACGTTCCGGTGCTCGACACCGGCGCCCGCGGCGCAACGACCACCTTCGTCCAGCGCGGTCTTGGCGACGTGCTGCTCGCCTGGGAAAACGAGGCCTATTTATCGCTGGAGGAACTCGGCCCGGACAATTTCGACATCGTCACGCCGTCGATTTCGATCAAGGCCGAGCCACCGGTGGCGCTGGTCGACGGTAATGTCGACGCCAAGGGCACGCGCAAGGTGGCGGAGGCCTATCTCAACTATCTCTACAGCGATGTCGGCCAGAAGATCGCCGCCAAGCATTACTATCGGCCGCTCAAGCCAGAGGCTGCGGATCCGGAGGACATCGCCCGCTTCGCCCAAGTGAAACTGGTCACTATTGACGAATTCGGCGGTTGGAAGGCAGCTCAGCCGAAGTTTTTTGCCGATGGCGGCGTTTTCGACCAGATCTACAAGCCGGGACAATAATACTTCATGGCCTTTCGCAGCAGTAGCACGCGATGGCGGTTTCGGCAGCCGAGCGTCATTCCGGGTTTCGGATTGGCGCTCGGCGTCACACTGACTTGGCTCACCCTGATTGTTCTCATTCCCATCTCCGGACTGATCTGGCGCTCGAGCGGACTTGGATGGTCCAAATTCATTGAGTTGACGCTCGACCCGCGAACCGTCAATGCCCTGACCATCAGCTTCGGCACCGCCTTCATCGCGGCGATCATCAATCTCGTCTTCGGCGTCGTTCTCGCCTGGGTGCTGGTGCGCTACCGGTTTCCCGGCAAGCGCGTGATCGACGCCATGGTCGATCTGCCCTTCGCGCTGCCGACGGCCGTTGCCGGCATCGCGCTCACGACGTTGTATGCACCCAACGGCTGGATCGGCTCGCTTCTCGAACCGCTCGGTATCAAGATCGCGTTTACGCCCGCGGGCATCGTCGTGGCGCTCGTGTTCGTCGGACTGCCCTTCGTGGTCCGGACGGTGCAGCCAATCATGGAGGAAATCGATAAGGAGGTCGAGGAAGCGGCAGCGACCCTCGGTGCCAACCGCTTACAGACGATCAGCCGCGTCCTGCTGCCAGGCCTGCTGCCGGCTGGGCTGACCGGCTTCGCACTCGCCTTCGCCCGCGGAGTCGGTGAATATGGCTCGGTGATCTTCATCGCCGGCAATCTGCCCTACGTCTCGGAGATTGCGCCCCTCTTGATCATCATCCGGCTCGAGGAGTTCAACTATCCGGCAGCGACTGCGATCGCATCGGTGATGCTGCTCCTGTCCTTTATCATGCTGCTGGTCATCAACATGATCCAGGCGTGGAGCAGAGGGAGATATGGCAATGGCGCTTGATTCCGGCTCCGCGTCCTCAACGACCAACCTCGTCAAGGCGGCAACGTCAGAGAGCCGATTTGCACGCACGATCCTGATTGTCATTGCGCTGGGTTTCGTCGTCCTCTTCCTGCTCCTGCCCCTCGCCACGGTCTTTATCGAGGCCTTGCGTAAGGGGCCGGCAGAGTTCCTCATGGCTCTCGAAGATCCGGAAACATTCTCCGCCGTCCTCCTAACACTGACGGTCGCGGGGATCGCCGTGCCGCTCAACCTTGTCTTCGGCGTGGCCGCCGCCTGGGCGATCGCCAAGTTCGAATTCAAGGGCAAGGCATTCCTGACGACGCTCATCGACCTGCCATTTTCCGTATCGCCGGTCATTTCAGGCCTGGTCTTCGTGCTGCTCTTCGGGGCCAACAGCGCTCTTGGCCCCATCCTCCAGAGCTACGGCGTCCAGATCCTCTTCGCCGTGCCGGGGCTTGTCCTCGCGACCGTCTTCGTGACTTTCCCATTTGTTGCCCGCGAATTGATCCCGCTGATGCAGGAACAGGGCACCAGCGACGAGGAGGCGGCGCTGTCGCTCGGGGCCACCGGCTGGCAGACCTTCTGGCATGTGACGTTGCCGAATATCAAATGGGGCCTGCTCTACGGCGTGCTTCTCTGCAATGCGCGCGCCATGGGCGAGTTCGGCGCCGTCTCCGTGGTTTCCGGCCATATTCGCGGCCAGACGAACACGATGCCGCTGCAGGTGGAGATCCTTTATAATGAGTACAATTTCGTCGCCGCCTTTGCAGTGGCAGCACTCCTTGCGCTTCTGGCGCTGGTAACGCTCGTCTTGAAGACGGCTCTTGAACTTCGCTACAGCGATGAGATCGCTGCCAGCCGCAAGCATTGAAAGGTCCAGACCTCCATGGAAGTCCGCGTCCAGAACCTACGCAAGGAATTCGGCCGCTTCCCGGCGCTCGACGACGTCTCGCTCGATATCCGCTCGGGCGAACTGATCGCGCTGCTCGGCCCTTCCGGCTCCGGCAAGACCACGCTGCTGAGGCTCGTCGCCGGGCTCGAAAGCCCGACCGAGGGGATGATCTTCTTCGGCGACGAAGACGCGTCGAAAAAAACAGTACAGGAGCGCAATATCGGCTTCGTCTTCCAGCACTACGCCTTGTTCCGCCACATGACGGTGCTCGACAACGTCGCCTTCGGGCTCAAGGTGCGGCCCGCAAGCAAGCGGCCGCCGGTCGCGGAAATCCGACGCCGGGCACTCGATCTCTTGGAACTGGTGCAGCTTTCAGGTCTCGAAAAACGCTATCCGGCGCAGCTTTCCGGCGGCCAGCGCCAGCGCGTGGCACTCGCCCGTGCCATGGCGGTCCAGCCCAACGTGCTTTTGCTCGACGAGCCCTTCGGCGCGCTCGACGCACAGGTGCGCAAGGAGCTGCGCAAATGGCTGCGCGAAATCCACGACCGCACCGGCTACACCACGATCTTCGTCACCCATGATCAGGAAGAGGCGCTCGAGCTTGCGGACCGTGTCGTCGTGCTGAGCAAGGGCGCGATCGAGCAGGTGGGCACGCCCGACGAGATCTACGATCACCCCGTCTCGCCCTTCGTCTATGGGTTCATCGGCCAGTCGAACTGCCTCGAGGTGACGCTTGCAAGTGGCGAGATCTGGTTCGAGGACCGTCCGATCGGACTGCGCGCCGCCAACGAAGCCGACGGGCCGGCAACCCTTTATTTCCGCCCGCACGACGTCGAGCTCATCGACGGCTTAAGCGGCTGTCTCGCCGGTCTCGTGACCGCGAGCCGGCGCGTCGGCGGTACGCGTCACCTGGAACTCAATCTGGGCCGCGCCCCGCCGGTCGAGATCGAACTGTCGCCGGAACGCGCCTCCTCGTCGAACCACGGCCGCATCGCCTTTCGGCCGTCGAAGTGGAAGCTCTTTCGGAATGGACAAAAGGTGGGAGGGACATCTCCGAGCAAAGTGGAAAACCTTTTCGCGCTGCGAAGGTAGTTATGCTCGTGAAGGATATTCAGGTGATCACGCCGAATCCGAAAGTCCTCGGGTGGCGCGCGCCGGAACTTCCTCGCCGCCTGGGCTTGGGCGCGGGCCGCCAACTACGGCGACGATGCCAAGGCGCAGGAATTCGTGGCGCAACTCTCTCAGCAGCATGTGCTCTTTCTCAATACCGGCGCATGGGAGGCGATGACCGCCTTCGTGCAGCGTGGTTTCGGCGATGTGCTGCTCGCCTGGGAGAATGAGGCTTAACTCGGGCCGGCCGTTCAGGCCCGCGGCGGCGAGAGGTTCCTTCGTGCAACGACAGTTCATATCCAGAAGAGCGAGAGTGCGGGGATCGCCACTGCGAACGCCACTAGCGTCACGGGCCATCCCGCTTTCAGAAACTCGATGAAGCGGTAGCCGGCAAGGCCCATGACGATCGTGTTGTTGTGGTGGCCGATCGGAGTCAGGAAATCGATCGAAGCCCCGAGCGCGACGGCGATGAGGAACGGTTCGACCGGCAAGCCGGCAGTTGATGCGATGCTGACCGCAACGGGGCCGAGCACAATCGCGGTCGAGGCGTTGTTGACGAAGGGTGTGATTGCCACGGCAAGCGCCAAAATCGCGCCGACAAACAGGACGGGGCTGTTACCGGGGAGGATCGACATCAATTCTCCGGCCATGATCGCCGCAGCACCTGTTGTCTCCACGGCCGTTCCAAGCGGAATCATGGCGGCGAGCATGATCAGGATGGGCCAGTCAAGCTCTGCAAGTGCGCGCCGTAGGTTGAGGGCGCCCGCGGCGGAGAGGACCAGCACCACGAGACCAAAGGCCAGTTCCGGTTCGGCGAATCCGGGCGCGGCGAGCGCGATGCCGCCGGTGAAGGCCGAGACCGGGAGCCAGGGCTTCTCGATCGCCGGCTTGCCGGGGCGTGGCCACAGCGGCAGGATTTCTGCCTCACCGAGAGCCTCTCTGATGGCCTCCTCGTCGCCGCTCAGAAATAGAACGTCACCTATGCTCAACTGAAGGTCGGCCAGCGATCCCTCGATCCGGGGCATTTGCGCTGCGACCGCCACCACATGAATGCCCCTTGCCGAAAAACCCTCCAGCAAACCGACTCGTGATCCAACCAGCGTGCTCTCTGGCATGACCACCGCTTCGACCCAGTCGTTGTTCGCTGCCGAGGCGAAAGCCGAGGCAAGCGCGACTGTGCCGTCCGCAATCCAGCCTTCCAGCGTTGGAAGATCGGTTTCCACGAGGATAATGTCTTCACCGACGACACTCGTTCCTGGACGCTGGAACATGAGCCGTTTGCCGTTACGGAGCACAGCATGGAGGGTGGCGGGAAAGTCCGCTGCGGAAATCCCCTCGAAAGCCGACCCCTTGGGGATCACTACTTCCGTCACCACGCGGCGAAAGGAATGGCCGGGGAATGGGGAGCGCCGCCGATCCTCCGGGGTAAGCACCCTCTGGGACCAGATCATAACCGCGACCAGTCCCGCGGCAGCAACCGGAACACCGACATAGGCATAGTCGAAGAACAGGAAGCCGCTGCCCGTCTGAGCCGCGAGCTGCTGGCTGACGATGAGGTTGGCGGGCGTCCCAATTACCGAGCAGAGGCCGCCCAGCAGGGCCGCAAAGCTTACGGGCATGAGCAAGCGGCGCTGATCGAGCCCGGAAACCCTGCAGACGCTGGAGACGACGGGGATCATGAGCGCGAGCGCGCCGATGTTGTTCATGAAGACCGACAGGAATGCCGTTGTGGCGCAGAGGATCGTCACGATGCCCGCCTTGCCAAATCCCATGGCGGGGATTCGCGTCGCCAAGCGATCGAGCAGGCCGGACCGGCCAAGCACCTGCACGACGAGGAGGATTTCCACGACCGTGATGAAGGCCGGATTGGCGAACCCCGAAAACGTCTCCTCAAGTGGAACAAGACCTAAAATGGCGCCCGCGGCGAGGCCACACAGCGCCACGATCTCCATTCGGATGCGGTCGAAGGCGAAAACGACCAGCATGCCGACAAGAAGCAGGATGATCGCAGCTTGCGATAAGGTCATCGTCGCTTTTGTCCCCGGTTCACCAATTCAGACGCGGCGAGCGGTGCACCGCAGACGAGAACGGATATCATGTCCGGGACAACGAGCGTAGCGATTCCATGCTCGGTCGGCTGGAGCGCGGCGAGTGCGACAAGCCCATGAAGACGGAACCGAGGCCCGCGGCCGAAAGGCGCGGCTGATCGGCGATGTGGAGGCAGATCCGGTCTCACCGAACTGTGGCATGGGGCGAGCGGATCGGCATAGAGCCAGACGCCGATGGTAATGGCTGCGGCAATGCCAACTCGCGCGAGCGGGGCCGATCAGGATCAGCTTGCGGCCGATATCGACGACGCTGGCTGCGGTGACAAGGATGCCTGGTGACCTGCCGATCACGCAGTGAGCGCTCGCACTTCCTCCTGCTGGGCATCGCGGATGCAGTCCGCAATGGTCGTGCCGTCAAGGACCTCACGGGTAGCATCAGCAACGCGCGCGAATACACGCCGCGTCTCGCAGGTTTCTTCACTGCGGCAATCCTCGCAGCGCCGGTAAGCCATACGACTAAGGCATGGCAACGGCGCGATAGGACCGTCGATGATTCTCAGCACTTCACCAAACGTAATGTCCGCCGGTTCCTTGAGAAGCATATATCCTCCGGACTTGCCGCGGCGGCTGACAACGATTCCGTGATGCTTTAGGTCGAGCAGAATCTGCTCGAGGAATTTCTTCGGGATACGTTGCTGTTCGGCAATCTCCGAGATGAGCAACACCTCGTTGGGATCTTCAGACCGAGCGAGAGCAATCAGCGCGCGCAGAGCATATTTTGCCTTCTGTGAGATCATGGTTTCACTGGACGCCTTGCATGGCGATGCAAAAGAGAGATCGAATTCATCTATTACCCTACCAACTTTGTAGCATCACCGCCACCGCATCGATTCCATGAGAATAAATGCATCCACCGGCCGGGCAGAATGGTCCGCAGCGACAGGGATTTGTCAGGCGAACATTATTACACTATTATCCCTACCTTATTGATCGTATTATGGTGCGGAAGTGCTATGAATGTCCAGCGCCAAACCTGCTTGTCCAAAGTCGAGGCGGGCGCAGCCTGGAACGTTCCGTGGCGGATACGTCTCCTTTCGGTCCTCTCGACGCGGCCGTGGCGGCCAGGCTCAGAAGTCGATGCCGAAGTCGCGAGCCTTGCTGAGCGGATGGTTGGCCAAGGTTGGATGGTTCGTGGTGCTTACCCACGCAACTACCTCCTGTGGCGCTCCAGCCACACCCTGTCGGCCACGACGTACCGCCTTGTTGTACTACCCATCGTTTTCGGCCGCTTATCGGATCTGGAGATCAACATATTTCTGGCGACTGATTTGTTCGTTGCAAAGCAGCGTGCTGCACTTGGCAGCGCCGACCTCTCGGAAGAGCAGTCCATTGCGCTCGACAGCCTCTGCCAACGATTGACCGCCCGCTCCGGAATGGCGCTGCTGAATCGAGAGCGCGTTTACCGCAAAGCGGAAAAGGAAGTCGAGAGTGCAATCCTGCGGGGGTGAAGTCACCGCGATATCGTACCAAGCCCGGACTTGATGCTGTCGTAGGTCGGGTCGACGTCGGAGACAGGAACCCAGACGATTTTGTCGTCTTCCTCGCCGCCATCTTTCGTCTTCAGGACGCCGCCCGTGATCGAACCGCGGTTCGCCGGCTAGACGACCGGGACTTGCAGTGGCCGTGTTGTCGGCAATGCCAGTCACGTTAATCTTTGGAGCCGCTTCGGGCTGCGCTTTTCGCGGCGTTCCCGGACCGGATGATGATCGTTCGTGTTGTTGCGGAATTCATCGCCATTATTCGGTGGACGATCGTTTCCGCCTGGCTTGCAATTTCAGGCACACCGGTGAGTTCACCGAATGTCCCGCGGGCCAGCGGGCCGGCGATGAACAAGTCCTCGACCGGGTAGCCGTCCCGCGCCAGGGCCCGGCTCTCCTGATCGCATTCGATGCCGAGACCCCGGCGGTCCTTTACGACCAGGCCGAGGTGCTCGAGCTCCGCGAGACAGGGCTGGTCGCCGATCGCGTTTTCGTGGTCCGGTCCGGTTGCGACGATCAGCCATTGCGTGCGGTGTTGCTCGACGGTGCCGTGCGGCCGTGCTGCGATGTCGAGGATGATGTCCCGACGGTCGCGTACAGCAGAAACGATTGTTCCCGCACAAAGGTGGAGATTGCCCGTCGCTCTCTCGCGGTCGACAAGTTCTGCGACCTGCGGCGGCATTCGAAAGCGATGGACTTCGAACCATCGACGCAGATGACGGAGTAAGCGTCTTTGCTCGTCAAGCGGCAACGCTTGCCAGATGGCCTGTCCCTGATGCCGTAACGCGTCGAAGACGCTCTGCCAGGGCAGGCCATTTTTCGTCACCTCGTCGACGGCAAAGCGCACTTGTCTCAGAAGGGAAAGCGCGGTCTTCGGAATGCCGATCAGGAAGTCGCCATGGGGCGCGAAGCCACCCGCGGCTTGGGGGCGCGGCAGACGTCCTGATCGCGAGAACAGCATAATCTCTCCACAGTGACCGCGGTCGCGCAGGGCAGCCACGACATCAAGGGCGGTCAATCCGGCACCGAGGACGAAAACCTTGTCCGTCTGCCGCATCTTCTGAAAAGCGCCGGGGCGAGACGGGTCCGTGACGAAGCATGGATGACCATGCAGCGCAGAAGTAAGTCCTGCCGGCGGCCTTGGCGGCGGGTGGCCGGTCGCGATAACGACAATATCGGCGTCGAGGATCGTGCCCGTTTCGCCTTCCATCTGCCAATGGCCGTGCTGTCGGCGAACATACCTGACGCGTTCGCGCACGTGTTTGATGCTGCCGCTTTCGAGGAAGGGCCAAATCTGCTCCGCCATGAAGGCAGCAAAATCGCCTCTGCGGGCATAGATCGCGTCATCCGCCACCGCACGAGGATCTCGCGCGAGGCGACCTGACTCCGAGAGCCACCGAGCAAAGCTTTGCGGATCTCCCGGTATAGCGCGCATCCGGTGGGCTGCTACGTTAAGGCGGAGTGATGGATCATCCGTGTCGTAAGCGAGGCCGGCACCGAGGCTTGACCGAGGTTCGAAGACAACGACTTCGTGAGGCCAGTATTGCCCATGGAGTGCGAGCAGGCGGGCAATTGTGGCCCCGGTGAACCCGCCGCCGATAATGGCGATGCGGCTGACGGCTTGCACCGGCGTGAGATGCCTTTGCGAAGGCAGCGTGATTCTCAGCATTCCGATCTCCTTTCGGTCGAGCGGCGGCTTCGATGTGCCCGTTGCGGTGGCCGTTAGGCACATTTTCTATAAATTATATGTACATTGCAACCCGTTGTCTATGCTGACGTATCACCGGCCTGCCACCAATGCAGCGAAAGGCATACAGCACAGTTTCTATCGAAATTATTGACGAATGAGCAGAATGCGGCGACACTGCGCGCCGGCTAGTTTGACGTGTGTCACTGGAGGAATAGCCAAATGCCGCTCGGTATTGTGAACTTTTCCTTCGATCTTTTCGCTCCATGGCGCGAGCAGGTTCGATGGCGAGAACTCCGCAACGAGAACGCTACTCAGCCGCCGGCGGTCGCGGATGCAGCCGATTCGCTCGACAGGAGTGACGAAGAGGAGGCTCGCGGTCACGTGACGTTCTTGGGAATGTTTCCGGTTCTTTAGGTGGGAACGGGCAGGGTGGGAAGCGGTCTGCCGTTCTGTCTCATCCAACTTTGTAGGCCTCGCTTGAAACGATCCTGGACGCACGCCGTCCGACGCCGCCGTCGAAACCGACTGCCGGTTCGGCTGGGCCAGTCTCAGTAAAGGATGCATGAAAGATGGGATCCATTACACATCTTCATGGCCGTCTCAGACCGGTGCCGCTTCGAATAGCCTCCGACGAAGAAGTGCTGGCGGCTGCTGCCGAGATCGTCGCACTCGGCGCCGATGTTCCCGCTGGACTTCTCGCTGAAGCTTTGGTGCGGTCCGGTCTGCTTGCCATTTCCATCCCGAGCGAATTCGACGGTGCCGACGTATCGAACGGGCTGATTGCACAGGCGGTGTCGCAGATTGCGCAGGTGCAACCCGCTGCCGCCCGCGCGCTCGCCAGCCATTTCCGCGCGCTCGAACTGGTCCGCAATGCCGGCAGCGAAGAGCAGCGACGGAGCCTCTTTTTGCGAGCGGCCTCGGGTGAAAGGCTGTCGTCGGCCGGCGTCGGAGAGCACAGGGGCAGCCAGCGCTACGTCCCCGACGGTATCGGCTTCAAGGTCAGCGGTGCGCTCGAGGCGGTCAGCCTCGGCGAGCCAGATTGGTTTGCCTTGCTGGCCTTGAGCGAGGCCGAGGCGCTGAGCGTGCTGCTCGTGCAGCGCGGCAGCACCGATACCTATCTCGTCCGCGGCGGCGAGCCGGCCCTCTACAGTCTCGATCAGGCCCACGTACCGGCCGACTCGGTGCTCGCACTCAACAACGATGCGCTGCCCCTTTCACGCTCGCTCGGCAACATCCTTCATGCTTCGACCGTCCTCGGCGAGAAGCGCCAGCAGCTTGCTGCGGAACTTCGGCATCGCGAAGAGCCTTTGGCTGGCCGACCGCTGGATGAGCGGATCGGAAGATATCAGCTGGAGATAGAGACGCTCGCGGCGCTGATCGATCGGGCAGCAACGGCGCTTGACCTTGTGCAGGTCAATCCGACCCCGACTGGCGTTTTGGAGGTACGCAGAATCGCCACCGCGCTTGAAATCGCTGCCCTGCCCGATGGTGCGCGCGACACGGATCGTCTGCTGGCGCAACTCGGACAGACACTTACCGCTTGATGCGTGCCGTCCAAAACAGTGCTCAGCGGTTTTGGGACAACGACATGCAAGAATAAGAAGCGCGGTGCATGAATTCGTTCGAATGCAACGCCGCTTCAGGCCGCTGTCGGAGCGACCTCCGGTGCCGGCCTCACTCGCCGGCGATAAGCGTGTCCGCATCCCCTTCGGCTTCGGGGCCGCCTTCGTGCTTGGCGACGAACTGAGCAAGCGTCATGTTGTCGAGGACAGTCGCGATCGCGTCGCGAACTTCCGTCATCGACAGGCGAACCTGACAGCCGACCGGATCGTTGCAATCATCGCACGCCTCGAAGGCGGTCCTGCTCGCGCAGCGGATGGGCGCGAGTGGTCCATCAAGCGCGCGGATGACCTGACCGATCTTGATCTCCGAGGCTGGCTTCGAGAGCGAATAGCCGCCATTTGGCCCCTTCTTCGAGCGCAGGATACCGATGTTGCGAAGCTCCAGGAGGATCGTGTCGAGGAACTTCTTCGGGATATTGTTGCGCGTGGCGATTTCCGTCACGAACGCAGTTTCGCCAGGACCAAGGCGCGCCAGATCAACCAGCGCCTTGAGTCCGTATTTGCCTTTTTTTGTAAGCATTCTGGAACTCGGGATGTCGATCGCGAAACGCGCCGAACTGCAACGCGCTGAGAGAGCAAAAACTATTATTTCCAATTAAGTTAATAGTTTTAGCCAATTTAATGTGCAAGTGAAATTCGGATGAGATCCCTGCTCGACGTTGATGATTATGACGGCGCGTGGGCGGACAACCCGAATTCGCACCGATTGCCTCGGACTTGCGGCGGCAAACAGTTCAGGCGGGTGCGGTGGACCGCGACTTCGTACCGTCCGAGCGGTCATTTCATTGATCAGTTTTAAAAGATCGTTGCCATCGCGGCAGTCGACAATCAGCTCCACTGCCTACGCAGCGCGGCTGCGGCTCAACGACCCAGTACTTCGCCGGCCGTTGAACAAATCACCTGTCCGCCGCTGCAAGGCGGGGAGCTTCTTTTCCCGACACACGAAAAATAGCATATAAAATTTCTAGATTTAGTAGACAAATGGGAGTGAAATTGTAGTCGTAGCCTCAGGAAACCCAAGGACGGCCTTGAATGACGACCACGCTCAACCGACTCGCTTTCGCCCTGGCGACCTTCGCTGCCACGAGCTTTCCGCTACCGAGCGCCCTTGCCGAAGAGGCAGGCCAGCCGGTCAAGGGCGGAACGCTCATTTACCTGGAGCAGCAGGCCCATACTAATCTCTATCCGCCAGCCGGTGGTTTTTACCCCAACGGTGGCATTCTGAACCAGATCACCGACAAGCTCACCTACCAGAATCCGAAGACCCTGGCGATAGAGCCCTGGATCGCGGAATCCTGGACGATCAACGACGACGCGACGGAATACACCTTCAAGATCCGTCCCGGCGTCACTTTTTCCGATGGCACGCCGCTCGACGCGGCAGCGGTCGCGAAGAATTTTGACGTTTACGGGCTCGGCAACAAGGCCCTGAAGCAGCCGGTTTCCGAGGTCGTCAACAACTACGACCGCAGCGAAGTCGTCGATCCGCTAACGGTCAAGTTCTATTTCAAGAAGCCTTCTCCGGGTTTCCTGCAGGGAACCTCGGTCATCGGTGCGGGCCTTGTTTCCCTGAGCACCTTGGCGCTTCCGTTTGAAGAACTGGGTGATGCGACCAAGATCATCGGGTCCGGCCCCTTCGTGGTCGAGAGCGAGACGCTCGGCAAGGAGTTGAACCTGAAGGCGCGTGAGGATTATGCCTGGGGGCCAGCGAAACTCAAACACCAGGGCCGCGCCTATCTCGACGGCATCAAATACATCATCACCGGCGAGGACAGCGTTCGCATCGGCGCCCTTCTTGCCGGGCAGGCGGATTTCATCCGCCAGGTGCAAGCCTACGACGAAGCACAGGTCGAGGCACAGGATTTCCAGATCTACGCACCACCCACCCGCGGCGTGAACAACAGCGTCGTCTTCCGTCCGGACAATCGGCTCGTCGCGGACGTCCGGGTGCGCCAGGCACTGCTGCACGCAACGGACACGAAGGAAATCGTCTCGACGCTCTTTTCCAGGAACTATCCGCAGGCGACCTCGATCATTGCTTCGACCGCGCTCGGCTATGTCAATCTCTCCGACAAGCTCACCTTTGATCCGGAGAAATCGAAGAAGCTTCTCGATGAGGCGGGCTGGACGCTCGGGCCAAACGGCCTGCGTCAGAAGGATGGCAAGGAACTGGTGCTGACGGCGTACGAATCCCTGCCGCAGCCGCAGAACAAGGAGACGCTGCAGCTCGTCGCCCAGCAATGGGGCAAGCTCGGCGTGAAACTGAACGTGCTAGCCGGCGACAGCGGCAGCAAGACGGTCGATGATCTCGACCCCGAGAAGACGCCGGTTTCGCCGGCGATGGTGGGCCGCGCCGATCCCGACGTCATCAAGAGCCAATACTACCCGAAGAACCGCGACGTGCTGCGCCAAAAGGGCGGCTTGAGCGACAAGGTCCAGAATTTCGTAGACGAGAAACTGAACGGTCTCCTGGAACAGCTCGCCTCGGAGCCCAACCGTGAGAAGCGGCTGGCGATCGCCGGCGCGGTCCAGAACTACGTCGTCGACCAGGCCTATGCGATCCCGATCTTCGAGGAGCCACAGGCATTCGCCGGTGCGCCCTATGTCCAAGGCGTCGCTTTCGAAGCGGTCGGCCGGCCCAGTTTCTACAGCACCTGGTTGGCCAAGCACTGACCGGTCGCTCGGCGCGCCACTGTTGCGCGCCGGCTGCCCCCCGGATCACACGGCGAGGAAAAAATGACCTCCAGATATTTGTTCAACCGCATCGGCCAGGCGCTTCTGGTGCTTTGGGCGGCTTTCACGATCTCCTTCGTTCTGCTGCAGGCAATGCCGGGTGATGCGATCCTCATCAAGTTCCAGAATCCGGAGCTCGGCCTGACGCCGCAGCAGATCGCTGAGATCCGCGCATCCTATGGCGCCGACGGTCCGCTGTGGCTGCAATACATCGAGAGCATCGGCGACTTCCTGACCGGCAACTTCGGCTATTCCGTCCAGGCGGGTGTGCCGGTGAGCGCCAGCCTGGCCGCGCACCTCCCAGTGACGCTGAAGCTCGCGACGTTCGGGTTGCTGGCGGCGGTCGTCCTCGCCATCGCGATTGCCTACCTCTCGAGCCTTGCACCTTTTGCCTGGCCTCGCTCCGCGATCCGATCGATTCCGTCGCTTTTCGTCTCCATTCCGACCTTCTGGCTCGGCATCATGTTGATCCAGATATTCTCGTTCCGGCTGAAGCTCGTCCCGGTCATCAATCCGGAGCCGTGGCAGGAGCTCATCCTTCCCGTCGCGACCCTTGCCGTTCCGATTTCGGCGCCGCTCGCGCAGGTGCTGGTGCGCAACATCGATGACGTCTTGACCCGGGCCTTCGTCGCTGTCGCGCGCGCAAAAGGAGCGACGCGCACATGGGTTCTCTGGCGCCACGTCGCCGGGAACGCGCTCCTGCCGACGCTGACCATCGCCGGCGTTCTCTTCGGCGAGCTGATCGCCGGCGCCGTGGTCACCGAAACGGTCTTCGGCCTCAATGGCGTAGGCGGCCTCACCGAGCGCGCCGTCGGTGCGCAGGACGCGGCCGTGCTGCAGGCGATTGTCGTGCTGTCCGCCGCGGCCTTCGTCGTCATCAACCTTATCGTGGATCTCCTTTACCCCATGCTCGATCCGCGCCTCAGGACAAGATCGGGAGCAACGGCATGACGACCTTCGACACGATCCATAGCGAAATCGCGGCACGCGGCCGCACCGGTTCCTCGCGGCGCGAGCGGCTCGCCCGTCTCGCCCGGCATCTGCCGCCAAGCCTGGCGCTCTCCTGGCTGATCCTCGCCACCGTCCTTCTCTGGGCGATCGCCCCGGCGCTCTTCACGAGCTACAACCCTGTCGAGGGGATCGGTGGCGCGCAGCTCAGGCGGCCGGATGCGCTGCATCTGCTCGGCACCGATGCGCTGGGCCGCGATCTCTACGCGCGCATCGTCTATGGCGCCGTCCATTCGCTATCCGGTGCCTTGGTCGCCGTCGGCCTGGGGATCATAGTCGGCACGACACTTGGGGTGATCGCAGGTTCCGTCAGCCGCCGGCTCGATGACGTTATCATGCGCATCGTCGATGTGCTGCTTGCGATTCCGCCGCTTCTCCTGTCCCTCAGCATCATCATCCTCCTCGGCTTCGGTACGGTGAACGCCGCAATCGCCGTCGGCGTCACCTCGGTGGCGGGATTCGCCCGGCTTGCCCGATCGGAAGTCGTCCGCGTGCGCAGGAGCGATTATGTCGAAGCTGCCTTTGGAAGCGGCGCAACGTTCTGGGCGGTGCTCTGGCGGCACACCCTACCGAACTCACTGACCTCGGTCATCGCGATCGCGGCGCTGCATTTCGGCTCCGCCGTCCTGCAGATTTCGACGCTCGGTTTTCTTGGCTATGGCGCGCCGCCGCCAACGCCGGAATGGGGGCTGCTGATCGCCGAGGGCCGCAACTACATCTCGACGGCCTGGTGGCTGACGACCGCCCCCGGAGTCGTCGTCGTGCTCGTCGTCCTCGCCGCCAACCGCATCAGCCAATCCTTTGGAAAGGTGACCTCATGACGTCCTCGACCGACCCGGGCATCCCGGTACTGGAGGTCTCGGACCTCGCAATCTCCTATCACCATGGCGACCGCTATCACCCCGCTGTGCACGGCGCCAGCTTCCGGGTGGAGCCGGGCGAAGTCGTCGCCCTCGTTGGCGAATCCGGCTCCGGTAAAACGACTGCGGCGCAGGCCATCATCGGCCTGCTCGCCACCAATGGCCGCGTTGACCGCGGTGCCATCAAGCTCAACGGCACGGATATCTCCCGCTGGTCCGATAAGCAGTTCAAAACGATCCGCGGCGCCCGGATCAGCCTCGTGCCGCAGGATCCGGGAAGCTCTCTGAACCCCGTCAAGACCATTGGCGCGCAGGTCGGCGAGATCCTCAGGATCCATGGCGAAGCGCGTGGAAGGGATCTGGAGAGGCGGGTCGTCGCGCTGCTCGAGTGCGTCGGCCTCTCGGAGCCGGAACTGAGGGCCCGGCAGTATCCGCATGAGCTGTCCGGCGGCATGCGCCAGCGCGTGCTGATCGCTATCGCCATCGCGCTTAAACCTGAGCTCATCATCGCCGACGAGCCGACAAGCGCGCTCGACGTCACCGTGCAGAAGCGCATCCTCGACCTGATCGACGAGCTGCGCACCGAATACGGCACAGCGGTCCTCCTGGTTACTCACGATCTCGGTGTCGCGGCGGAGCGCGCCGATCGACTGATCGTGCTGCAGGGCGGCCGCGTTCAGGAGGAGGGGAGGGTAAGCGAGGTCCTGGCTTCGCCGCGCAGCCCCTATACCCGACAGTTGATTGCCGACGCACCGTCACTGTCGCGTCCAGCGGCGCGCAGGCGCGCGGCCGTCCGCGTGTCAGCCCTTGGCCCGACGAGCGACGATGTCGTCATCGTCGAACAATTGGTGCAGGAGTTTCCGCGTCCAGGCAGAGACGAGGGGCCGCTGCGCGCCGTCGACAATGTCTCCTTTCGCGTTCCGCGGGGTACGACCCATGCGATCGTCGGCGAATCCGGCTCGGGCAAGACCACAACCGTGCGGACGATCGTCGGGTTCCAGAAACCGACCTCCGGCAGGATCCAGATCGACGGCACGGACCTTTCGACGCTTGGCGGTGAGACGTTGCGGCAGTTCAGGCGCAAGATCCAACTCGTCTACCAGAACCCCTACGCTTCGCTCGATCCACGCCAGACGATCTTCGAAATCATCGAGGAGCCGCTTCTCAACTTCAGCCCGGTGCCGCGTTCCGAACGGCGCGACAAGGTCATGTCCATTCTGTCGCGTGTGGGCCTCCAGGAAACAGCGGCCGCGCGCCGGCCGCACACGCTCTCCGGTGGTCAACGGCAGCGCGTCGCCATCGCCCGTGCTTTGATTCTGGAGCCGCAGGTTGTGGTGCTGGACGAGGCAGTCTCGGCGCTCGACGTCACAGTTCAGGCGCGAATCCTCGACCTGCTCTATGAACTGCAGCAGGATCTTGGGCTCACCTATCTCTTCGTTTCGCATGACCTCGCGGTCGTCAGGCGGATCGCCGACACCGTTTCGGTCCTGCGGGGCGGGCGACTGGTTGACGAGGGACCAGTCGCCCGAGTGTTCGAGCAACCCGCGAGCGATTACACCCGCGAACTCATCAAAGCCATTCCCGGCCGGAGGCATCCGGCCTTCGCGTGACGCAAGATCGACAGGAAAGCCATGACACAGACAATATCCCGCAAGCGGCTCGGTTTCTTCACCCGCGTCCTCGATGAGGCAATAGCCGGCGTTCGCTATCGGCTGGCGACGGAGCAGATCATCCAGGCCGAGCGCTTCGGCTTCGATAGCGCCTGGGTGGCGCAGCATCACTTCCATGCGGACGAGGGCGGCCTGCCGGCCCCGCTCGTTTTCCTCGCCCACGTCGCGGCGCAAACCTCGCGCATCCGGCTCGGCACGGGCGTCATCACACTACCACTCGAGAATCCGATCCGCGTCGCCGAGGATACGGCCGTGCTCGATCTTCTCACTCGGGGACGGCTTGAAGTGGGGTTCGGCACCGGCGGCACCCCCTCTTCCTTCACCGCCTTCGGGCTTGACAGCAGCGCGCGGGGAGCCGTCTTCGCGCGGCATTTGCGGATCGTCCTCGATGCCTGGGCCGGACGGAGCCTTGAAGGTGGCGACAAACTCTATCCAACCGCACCCGACTTCGCCGATCGCGTTTGGCAAGCGACCTTTTCGGTCGCGGGCGGCGAGAGAGCAGGGAGCGCAGGTGACGGCCTGATGTTGTCGCGCACGCAGCCACGGCCGGTCGACCGGCTCGACGCCTCGCTTGCCGATCTGCAGAACCCGATCATCGACGCATATCTTGAAGCGCTCCCCGAGGGGCGAACGCCGCGCATTCTCGGATCACGCAGCCTGTTCGTTGCCGACAGCCGGAAGGAGGCGCTGCGGTTTGCTGAAATCGGTCTTCGCCGCGGCGCTGAAAGGCTGATCGCCGCCGGTCACAAGGTTGCAGGCGACACGCTTGCCGATCTCATCCAGGCCTTCGACGTTCATCTGGGCACGCCGGAGGATGTGATCGAGAGCCTATCGGCGGACGAGACGCTCAATCGCGTGACCGATCTCGTCTTCCAGGTCCATTCGGTCGATCCGCCACATCCATTGATCCTGCGGTCAATCGAACTAATCGCCACCAAAGTTGCGCCGGCACTCGGTTGGGCACCGCAACGGCCCGTCGAGACCAGGCGTATCGGCGCGGTCGGCTGAAACCGGAGCAAAGCACTTCGGCGATATCCGGCCGCGAAAAAATCAAAAGGAAGGAGACAAGCCATGAGCATTTCCACACCCGACGTCATCGATCTGCTCGCCGGCGTCAAGCCGGGCTCCGCACTAGACCGCGTCCGCGCACAAAGGCCGCACACGCGGGAGCAGGCGCAGAAAAGCTATCTCGCTCTGTTTCAACCGGAAGAATGCGGCGAAGTCTCCCTTCAGGAGCGGCATGCCGTGGCGAGCTTCGTCGCCGGCCTTCATCGCCAGCCGGATGTCTTCGAGTTCTACGCCGCTTCGCTCGAGGATCAGGCTGGCGGCGCCTGGTTGCTCGAGGTGGTGAAGGCGGAGATCGGTGCCGCCCAGGCGACAGGTCCCTACGGCCACTATCCTCCTGGCCCCTTGACCGCCGAAGATCAGCAGGGACCGACCTACCGCGCTTCGGAGGCGAGCCAGGAAACACTCGGATCGCGCCTCGCCGCGGCTCTGGAACACGCGCACTTGCTGGTCTTTCATCCGCGGGACGCGGGTCCGAAAGCCTTGCAGGCATTGCTCGATGCCGGCTGGACGACGACGGGCATCGTTACGCTGTCGCAACTCGTTTCCTTCGTTGCGTTCCAGATTCGGGTCATTGCGGGCCTGGCCGCCCTGGCCGCGGCGACGAGCCGTGCAGCCGCGTGAGTGCCAGAAAGGAACGACCCATGCCCCATCAAGGCGCCACAGATCAAATCATCGCCACGCCCGTGCAAAATGCACCCGTCGCCTTCACCCAGGACGAAATCGGCTGGACGCCCTGGATCAAACCTCTCGCAGAGGAGGAATTGACCGAGCGACACCATGCCGGGCTGGTCGAGGAGGCGAGAGCGAAATCGCCTTATTTCCGGCTTCTGGCGCGTGATCCGGAAGTGCTGGAAGCGCGCACCAGAGCAGACAAGGACATCTTCTTCAATACGAGGACCGGACTGCCGCGGGCCGAGCGTGAACTCGCCGCCACCGCCGCCTCGCGTCTGAACGGTTGCATTTTCTGCGCGTCAGTGCACTCCCGCTTCGCCTCGCATCATTCGAAACGCAAGGACGACATTCAGCAATTGCTGGATGACGGCCTCGGGGTCGATCTCGGCGAGCGCTGGAATGCGATCGTCGCGGCATCGGCGGCGCTTACAGCTACGCCGTCGGCTTTCGATCAAGCCCATATTGACCGGCTCGGTGCTGCCGGCCTGGACGACCTCGAAATTGCGGACGTCATTCACGCTGCCGCATTCTTCAACTGGGCGAACCGGCTGATGCTGTCGCTTGGTGAACCCACCCCGGCAAGATGACGGGAACGCTAACGAAGATCGCGCGTGAACCTTGTCACGCGCGTCAGCAGTGTGCCCGCCGGTCCGGCGTCTCTGTCGGTTCGGCTATCCGCCCGAAGGAGATCGCGCATGAAATCAATGGTTCCGGACACGGAAACTCTCATTCTTCCGGGGCTGAATGGATCGCCGGAGGACCATTGGCAGCGTCATTGGGCGCGCGACCAGTCGGACAGCCGAATCGTCGAGCAGGACAACTGGACATGTCCCGCTCTTGATAGCTGGCTGGAACGCCTCGAAAGCGCGATCGAAGCCTTCCCCGGCGATGTCAGGCTGGTCGCTCATAGCCTCGGCTGCGTGCTCGCAGCCAACCTTGCGAACCACCGCCTCGCATCCCGTGTTCGCGGGGCGCTCCTGGTGGCGCCATGTGACCTCGAAACGACCGAGAAGCTGCATCCCTGCGTGATCAATTTCGGCCTCATGCCGCGGGCACGGCTGCCGTTTCCAAGCCTCGTCGTCGGAAGTCTCAACGATCCCTATATGTCTGTGGAAAGATTACGTCTTACGGCCCGCTGCTGGGGCAGTGCGCTCATAGATCTCGGTGATGCCGGGCACATCAACATCGCAAGCGGCTTCGGGCGCTGGAAAGCCGGATACGCGTTACTGGACCTCCTCAAGCAAGCAAGCGAGCGGTCGCCCTTCGGCCGGTCGTCAGACGGCAGCCTCTTTTCGACGGCGGCCGCCAGCACAGGCATGGCGCGACCCGGACCTTAACATGCTGGGCGTGCGAGGTCTGCAATGCGATCAGCACCGGAAAGTCATTGTGTTGGCACCGTAGCCCCTGCCGAGGCTCGTCGCGCGCATGTTCGATGGCCCTGCCTAGCCAGCCGTTTCCGCCGATCACACCGATCTTCAATCCGTCACTCATCCTCGCCGATCTTTCCGGAATAGCCATGCCGGGCGCAGAAGCGATCAAGTTCCCTCTGCTCCGGTGCTTGCCCGGTGAAAATCTCGACATATTCCCGGATGCGTTTCATTCGGACGGAGATGTCTTCCCGCGTCTGCATCGAGATGTACCCGATCTGCACCAGATAGATCGTACGCGCCCGAACATCGGCGTGTTTCTCGCCGTAGCCGAACCGCAGGAACATGCGCGACAGGGCCTCAAGGCGCTGCTGATCGGCGCTTTGAACCTGCGCCAGGATTGCAGGCGATTGGAGAGCCCAGCTTCTCACAGCGAACTCGAACTGCGAGTCGAAGAGCTCGCGGTCGAGCCAGCAATCGAAGACGTTCAGCATCGCCTCGGCAACCGTCTCGGCATAGGCCTCGGCTTGTTTGATAAGATTGCCCGTATTCTTCTCTCGCCAGCGCGAGATCAGGGCCTCGAGCAGTTCCTCGCGGTCCTTGAAGAACCAATAGAAGCTCGTCCGCGACAGGTTCAGCTTCTTGGCCAGCGGCTGGATCTTCACCGCATCGACGCCGGCCTCCAGCAGGGACTCGTAAGCCGCACCCAGCCAAACCTCCGGAGAACCGCGCCAACCGCTATCGTTCATGGTCTGCTCCATCATTGCCTCCTAGCAGATCGAGGGAGGGCCTGCAAGAAAATGTACACAGATGTCCATCAAAACGACTTTTATGGTTGTTATCTTGACACATATGTACATTGCCGATTACGCTTCTGAACATCTCTAGATCGGAGCCGGCAGATGTCGAACGACCCCCTCCTTCAGCCCTATCGGCTCAAGCACCTGACGCTGCGCAACCGCATCATCGTGACCGCGCACGAGCCGGCCTATCCGGAGGATGGCATGCCGAAGGAGCGCTATCGCGCCTACACCGTGGAGCGCGCGAAAGGGGGAGTGGCGATGACGATGACCGCCGGGTCAGCGGCTGTCTCGAAGGACAGCCCACCGGTGTTCAACAACCTGCTCGCCTACAAGGACGAGATCGTGCCGTGGATCAGGGAGATGACCGACGCCGTGCACGAACAGGGTGCGGCGATCATGATCCAGCTCACGCATCTCGGCCGTAGGACACGGTGGGACAAGGGCGACTGGCTGCCGGTTGTCGCCCCCTCCCATCACCGCGAAGCGGCGCACCGCGCCTTTCCCAAGAAGATCGAAGACTGGGATATCGAAAGGATCATCAAGGACTTTGCAGACGCGGCCGAGCGCATGAAGGCGGGTGGCATGGATGGTGTTGAACTCGAGGCGTACGGGCACCTCATCGACCAGTTCGCGTCGCCGCTGACGAACGAGCTTGACGGTCCTTACGGCGGGGACTCGCTCGAAAACCGCATGCGCTTCTGTTTCGACGTCCTGAAGGCGATACGGGCGCGCGTCGGAGACGACTTCATCCTCGGCGTGCGATACACGGCCGACGAATGTCTTCCTGGCGGCACGGGAATGCAGGAAGGTCTTGAGATTTCAAAGCGCCTCAAGGAAAGCGGGCTTGTCGATTACCTGAACGTCATTCGCGGCCATATCGACACCGATGCCGGCCTCACCGACGTGATTCCGATCCAGGGCATGGCCAATTCGCCCCATCTCGATTTCGCGGGCGAAATTCGCGCCGCGACGAACTTCCCGACCTTTCACGCTGCCAAAATTCCGGACGTCGCGACGGCGCGCCACGCGATCGCGTCTGGCAAGGTCGATATGGTCGGGATGACCCGTGCACATATGACGGACCCGCACATCGTGCGAAAGATCATCGAGAAAAGGGAAGAGGACATTCGCCCTTGCGTCGGCGCGAACTATTGTCTCGATCGCATTTATCAGGGTGGGGCCGCCTACTGTATCCACAACGCGGCGACGGGACGCGAGCTGACGATGCCTCACACGATCGCAACGGCCAAGGCCCGCAAGAAGGTCGTGATCGTCGGCGCTGGACCTGCCGGCCTGGAGGCCGCGCGTGTGGCAGGCGAGCGCGGCCACGAGGTGGTGGTCTTCGAAGCAGCCAACGATCCCGGCGGGCAGATCCGTCTGACTGCGCAAAGCGAACGCCGGAGAGAAATGATCAGCATCATCGACTGGCGTATGAGCCAGTGCGAGAAGCACGGCGTGACCTTCCACTTCAATACCTGGGCGGAAGCGGCGACCGTTCAGGCGGAGAATCCGGACGTCGTCATCGTCGCCACGGGCGGACTGCCGCACACGGAAGTGCTTTCCAAGGGCAACGAACTCGTGGTTTCCGCCTGGGACATCATCTCAGGCGACGTCAAGCCGGGCACGAACGTGCTGATCTTTGACGACGCGGGCGACCATGCCGGCTTGCAGGCCGCCGAATTTCTCGCCAATGCCGGCGCCAAGGTCGAGATCATGACTCCCGACCGCTCCTTCGCGCCGGAGGTCATGGCGATGAACCTGGTGCCTTATATGCGCGCCCTGCAGAAGCTGGATGTGACCTTCACCGTCACCTATCGTCTGGAAGCGGTCGCAAAGAGCGGCAATCAACTTGTCGCCCATGTCGGCAGCGATTACGGCGGGATCGAAAAACAGCGGACTTACGACCAGATCGTCGTCAATCATGGCACCATTCCGCTCGATGAGCTCTATTTCGAGCTGAAGCCGGCCTCGAGCAATCTCGGCGAGATGTCGCATGAGCAACTGACCGCTGGCGAGCCGCAGTCCGTCGTTCGCAACCCGCAAGGCAGATTCCAGCTCTTCCGCATCGGCGATGCGGTTGCGGCGCGCAACACGCACGCGGCAATCTACGACGCCCTTCGCCTTCTGAAGGATATCTGATGCAACTGCAGGTCTCCTCTTAGCCCGACCTCGATTAAAAGACAAAGACTTGCTTAGCCGGCAACCCACAGCCGCCACAGCGGCGGTTGCCGCAGTGGCCTGCGCGCCCTATATCGCCCTCGATGGTTATGGATGATGAGAGCGAAACTCCAGTTCGGCCGCCACCTCCCGAATTCAACGGTTCGGCCCTAGAAATCTTTTCCATGATTGAGCGGCAACCGAGCCGCTCGGCCCTTTATCTCGACATCGACGGCACGCTTCTCGACATTGCTCCGACGCCGGAGGCGATCGTCGTGCCGCCCGGGCTTGCCGACCAGCTTCAGGCGCTCGCAGCGAAACTCGACGGAGCCGTGGCGCTGGTAACCGGCCGCAGCATCGCCCGCGTCGATGCCCTCTTCGAGCCGCATCGTTTTCCGGTCGCGGGCCTTCACGGTGCCGAAATGCGACTGCCGGATGGCTCACTTGTCGAGCCGGCGCTTTCATCCGCTTTTCTCTCGGCGAAGGAAGAATTGCGCGTCCGCTCAAAGGAGCTGGAAGGCGTGGTTTTCGAGGACAAGGGCGCGGCTGTCGCTTTGCATTTCCGGCTTTCGCCGCATCATGAAGCGAGCGTCGGCGCCCTTATGCAGCAGGCGGCCGCAATTACCGGCGAGCACTGGGCGCTGCAGCACGGCAAGATGGTCGTGGAACTGAAGCCCGCCCGATCCGGCAAGGGCAAGGCCCTCGAGAGGCTGATGGCCACTGCGCCCTTTCGGGGACGATACCCGATCGCCGTCGGCGACGACCTGACCGACGAGGAAATGTTCGCGGTCGCGGCCGCGGCGGGTGGCGCAGCCATCCGCGTCGGGGATGCTGCCGCTCCGACGGCCGCGCATGCATGGATCGGTTCGCCAAACGAGCTGCGTCGGCTTCTTGCTTCCATTGCTCGCCAACCGGAAGGGAAATGACATGGCTCGCCTGATCGTCGTCTCCAACAGGGTTCCGCTGCCCGACGAGCACGGCTCGCCCCCGCCGGGCGGAATGGCCATTGCGCTCAACGCCGCGCTCAAGAAGAAAAACGGTCTCTGGATGGGCTGGTCGGGCGAGGTCAAGGGCGAAGAGGAGCCGCCGGCGCTCATCACGCGGGAGGCCGGTGGGATAACCTATGCGCTGACCGATCTCGCGCAGAAGGATCTGGACGAATACTATAACGGCTTCGCCAACAGAGTGCTCTGGCCGATCTTCCATTGCCGGGTCGATCTTGCCGAATATGCCCGGCAGGAAATGTCCGGCTATTACCGGGTCAACCGTCTCTTCGCGGACCTGCTGATGCCGCTTCTGCAGGAGGATGACGTCATATGGGTGCACGACTACCACCTGATTCCGCTGGCGGAAGAACTGCGCAGGCGCGGCTGCCGCAACCGGATCGGCTTCTTCCTGCATATCCCCTGGCCTCCGGCGGACATCCTCTTCACCGTGCCGATCTACGACACTTTGCTGCGCGGGCTTTCCTCCTACGACCTCGTCGGCTTTCATACCGGCTATGACCTCAGCAACTTCGCCGAATGCCTAAGACGAGAGGGCTGCGGCGACCTCGTCGAAGGCGGCTTCTGCCGAGCCTATGGGCGGTTGTTCCGCTGCGGCGTCTTTCCGATCAGCATCGATACGGCCGAGTTCGAGAGCCTGGCCGATCAGGCCGCGCGCGATGAGGCTCTGCAGGAGAACTATCGCAGGATCGCCGGCTATGACATCGTGATCGGCGTCGACCGCCTTGATTATTCCAAGGGCATCGACCAGCGCATCGTCGCCTTCCGCCGTTTCCTTCAGGCCAACGATCATCGCATCGGCAAGACGCTCTTGCTACAGATCACCCCGAAGTCCCGCTCGGAGGTCCCGGAATATCTCGCGATGCAGAAGGACGTCGCCGAACTCGCGGGGCGCGTCAACGGCGAACTCGGAACCATCGATTGGGTGCCGGTGCACTACATCAACCAGTCCCTCGGCCGCCCGGAACTGGCCGGGCTCTATCGCATGGCGCGCGTCGGCCTGGTGACGCCGCTTCGCGACGGAATGAACCTTGTGGCTAAGGAATATGTCGCCGCACAGGACCCGCGGGATCCCGGTGTTCTCGTGCTTTCGCGCTTTGCCGGCGCCGCCAGGGAGCTGGACGGGGCGATCCTCGTCAATCCCTACGACCCGGAAGCGATGGCGCACGCGATCGAAAGGGCGCTCGTCATGCCGCAGGATGCGCGGATCGAGCGGTGGCGCGCGATGATGGCGAGGCTTCGCGAGCATGACGTCTATCGCTGGTGCGACGACTTTCTCTCATGCCTGCATCAGGCTCAAAATACCGCCAGATAACGCAGCAGCGACAGGATGCCGATGATGATGACGATCGCCTGGACGATCTGCTTCGTGCGCCCGTCCAACGGCAGGCGGTTCACAAGATAAAGCACCAGGATGACGACAAGAAACGTGATCAGGATGCTGATCAGAATGGACATGCGATTTCCCCCGAATGAAAACCCTTCGACAATTACCTATGGGAGGTTTTGCAGAAGAAAAGGCCTGCTACCGATGATGGCGGCGAAAGCATGATCCGGAGCCCGCAAATAAAAAGCGAGTCCGCTCGGTCGAGCGGACTCGCCTGTGATCTGAACTTGGAAACCGTCAGGTCCGCGGCTTCAGGTTTTCCGGGTCGTAGAGCGGCTTGTAGCCGATGCCGACCACCTCGACCGGATAGGTCTCGGCGAAATACTCGACATTGAGCTTGCGACCTTCCTGGCAATAGGCCCACGGCAGGTAGGCAAGCGCGATGTTCTTGCCGATCGTCGGGCCATAGGCGATGGAGGTGGTGTAGGAGCGACGGCCGAGCTCGTCGACCAGTACCTCGCCGGTCTCCGGGTCCATGACCGGCAGGTTGCCGACCGGGTAGCGCTTCACGCCGTTCCTGTCGGTGTTCTCCGTCATGACGAGCGTGCAGAGCATCGCGGGCTGGTGCTCGCGCGCCTTGTACTCCAGATGCTTCGTCTTGCCGCGGAAGTCCGCTTCCTTGACCTTCGGACGGGCAAGGTCGGCCTCGATGAGGTTGTACTGGGTAAGAAGATCCGCGTTCTGCAGGCGCAGGCTCTTTTCCATGCGGCGCGAGTTCGCATAGGTCTCGACGCCAAAGGCCATGACGCCGGTGGCGCGCAGCGCATCCCAGACGGCCAGGCCGTCCGCGTACTTCATATGCAGTTCCCAGCCCTGTTCGCCGACATAGGAGATGCGGAAGGCGGAGACCGGTTTGCCGGCGATCGCGATCTGCTTGATCGCGGCGAAGGGGAAGTTCTCAGGATCGAGGCCGGCAGGATCGGCAACCACCTTCTTCAGCGTTTCGCGGGCATTGGGCCCCCAGATGCCGATGGTGGTGAACTTCTCCGAGACGTCCGTAATGGTGACGTCGAGGCCGCGGTCTTCCGCGACACGGCGCATGTAGTGGAAGTCGCGCGGGCCGGCATCGGCGCCGTTCACGAGACGGCAGCGGTCGGCCATGCGGAAGACGGTGAAGTCGGCCCGCACCATGCCCTCGTCATCGAGGAAGTGGGTATAGATACCCTTGCCGATATTGCCGTCTCCGCCGATCTTGGCGGCGCAAAGCCACTCGAGAAGCTCGACGTGGTCCGGGCCCTCGATGTCGACCATGTGGAAGTGCGAGAGGTTGACGATGCCGCAATCCTCGCTCATCGCCAGATGTTCGGCGTTGGAAACGCGCCAGAAGTGGCGGTTGTCCCACTCGTTCTCGCGCACCGGAACGCGGTTGCCGTATTTTTCGAGGAGATGCTCGTTGGCGGCATAGCCGTGAGCGCGCTCCCAGCCGCCGAGTTCCATGAAGTAGCCGCCGAGCTCCACCTCGCGCTCGTAGAAGGGCGATCGCTTGACGTTGCGGCCGCCCGCATAAGGCTCGCGCGGATGCACGGCCGGGAAGTAGATCTTCTGCGCCGCCTCGAAGCAGCGCGCCTCGATGAACTTCTCTTCGAGCTGGTGGGGGTAGAAGCGGGCGTAGTCGATCGAGGCATGGTCGATCTCGGTGCGCCCGTCCGTCATCCAGTCGGCGATCAGCTTGCCGTAGCCGGGACCGTCCTTCACCCAGATGGCGACGCAGTACCAGAGGCCGCGCACCTTCTGGCTCTCGCCGCAGGAGGGGCCGCCGGCGGCCGATACCTGCAAGAGGCCGTTGAAGGAGTGGCCTTCGTTATAGCCGAGCTCGCCGAGGATCGGCGTCAGCTCCATGGCGCGCTCGAGCGGCTCGATGATCTGCTCCATCTCGAGGTCGCGCTGCGAGGGCGACAGGCGTGCCTCGTGCTTTTCAAGAATGTCGCGCGGATGGCAGAGGCGCGGATTGGTGGTCTCGTAATAGCCCCACTCGATCTGGCCGCCTTCGGTGGTCTTCGGGTCGCCGGTGTCGCGCATATAGGCCGAGTTGCCCTGGTCGCGCAGTAGCGGGAAACCGATTTCCTTGCCTGTGCCTTCGAATTCGTTGTACGGGCCGAAGAAGGTGAGCGGATGGTCGACCGGCATGACCGGCAGGTCTTCGCCGACCATTTCGGCGATCAGGCGGCCCCAGATGCCGGCGCAGACGACGACATGGTCGGCCATGATCGTGCCGCGATGCGTGACGACCCCCTTGATGCGACCGTCCTCGACGAGGAGCGAAGTCGCCGGCGTATTGCCGAAGACCTTGAGCTTGCCGGACTTTTCCGCCGCATCGACCAGCTTGCCGGCAACCGTCTGCGAGCGCGGGATGACGAGGCCGGCGTCCGGGTCGAACATGCCGCCCATGACCTGATCTTCCTCGATCAGCGGGAACATCTTCTTGATTTCGGCCGGCGAGACATAGTGCGCGCGGGTGCCGAAGGCTTTGGCGGAGGAAAGCTTGCGCTTGATCTCCTCCATCCAGGTGTGATCGCCGGTGCGGGCGACTTCCAGGCCGCCGATGCGGGCGTAGTGGCCCATCTTCTCGAAGAAGTCGATCGAGTATTGCGTCGTCCAGACCGAAAGGTAGTCATGGCTCGTCGTGTAGCAGAAGTCCGAGGCATGCGCCGTCGAGCCGATGTCGGTCGGAATGCCCGACTTGTCGATACCGACGATATCGTCCCATCCGCGCTCGATCAGGTGATGGGCGATCGACGCGCCGACGATGCCACCCAGACCTACGATTACGACTTTCGCCCTTTGTGGAAACTCTGCCATGGATTGCGACCCTAGTTGGTGTTTGGCCGGATATTAGAGCGTGCAACGACGCGATTTGAGCCTGTCTACGACATTATCATCATGCTGCACGACCAGTGGCGCGCAGCCCGCGCAGGACGTTCCCGGCGGCCGCGCGAGCGATGCGAGGTCGCTTAGCGAGACCCGCCCTTCACGGGGCGCTCAATCTCGAGCTCTCCAACCGACAAGGGTATGCGCCCGACCCAGGATCGCGTCTTCCCGAATGCCGTGGGAGGGCTGCCATATCCCCGCTCAATATATGTTACAAGAACTGTTGCAGGACGATGCCCGGATGGTTTTTTCCGTTTGTGCGCAACGCGTTATCTATACTTACCCCGACGGGATTAATCCTGTTTATCTCATGACATGATACAAGAACGGGCATACTTTAGGCGACACTAATTGGTTGCACAATCCTGGGGGGTTGACTCGTGTCTATCTATTCAGGAACGCCGCGCCACAACAGCGGTAGTGCGCCGACCGGGATCGTCATTCAGCATCACACGCTCGCACGTACGGTCATAGTGACGCTTCTCGAACGCGAACTCGTCGGCTGGAACATCATCGACATGGTGTCGACCGAGGGCCTCGACCGGGCCGTCGGGCTGGACGTACGCCTGATCACGCTCGACCTGGCGGGAAGATGCGTCGGCAGCCGCAGCTTGCCTGCCGAGCTCGCGGAAATCCGGGAGCGCTTTTCTGATGCGCCAGTGGCCGTGCTGGCGGACACCGACGACATGGCGACGGCCGCTGAAGTGCTCAAGATGGGGGTTCGTGGCTTTTTCACGCCATCGATCCGCATCGAGCTTGCGCTCGCCGGCTTGCGACTGGTTCTCGCCGGCGGCATCTTCTGTCCGGATCCGCTGCGAGCGATCAAGGATGGGGTCGGCGCCAATGACGACGATGGCCAAGAACCGCAATCGGTCGCGCGCGGAAGCGAATTCGCCTTCGCCAACTTCACGCCGCGCGAGGTCGACGTGCTTGCCGAGCTCAGATGCGGTTCTTCGAACAAGGTCATCGCCGACAAGCTCCATCTCTCCGACCACACCGTGAAGATGCATCTGCAGCACATCATGCGCAAGCTCCAGGTGCAGAACCGGACGGAGGTTGTCGCGCTCCTGGGGGGGCGTTCGGGCGGCGGTGGCAATGGCGGGGTCGCAGCCGGGAATGTGGTCAGTGCGACGTCTTTTCGAGCATTTCGCTGAGCGTTGCCGCGGTCAGCATGGCCTCGGCGAGCAACTTCTTCAGCCTTTGATTCTCCTGTTCCAGCGCCTTGATACGCTTGGCGTAGATGTCCGAACCCTTAAGCTGCGACGACTGCCAGCGGTAGAAGGTCGGTGCGCTGATGCCGTGCCGATGGCAGACATCCAACACAGTCGCGCCGTCTCGATGCTCCTTGAGTATACCCATCACTTCGTCGTCGTTGAATTTTCGCTTGCCCATCTTCGTTTCCTTCGAGGAGCGACGAGACTTCCAACGCACACAAAGGCGGATCCTTCGCGGTCCACCCGCCCCGCCAAAGCTCCGACCGACGCCCCAACTGCTCAGTTCTCCCGAAACGCCCTGTTGAAACTGTCGAGGAGCGGCTGCAGCGCATAGATCGCCACGCTGCTCTTTCCGGTCATGATCATCGTCTGGACGGGCATTCCGGGGATCATCTTCACATCGGCCATTCTTTCCAGCCGCTCGTCCGTCACGCGGATGGTCGCCGCGTAGTAGGAATGCCCGCTTTGCCGATCGACCAGATGATCCGCAGAGACATACTCGACCGTCCCCGTGAGGAGCGGGACCCGTCTCTGATCATACGGGATGAGATGGACCTGGGCCTCGAGTCCCGGATGGACCTGATTGATGTCCTCCGGCTTTATCCGCGCCGCAACGACGAGCCGGGCGGCGCCCGGCACGAGGTCGGCCAAGGGCTCTCCGGCGCCGATGACGCCGCCCGCCGTATGGACGCGCAGGTCCATGATGATCCCGTCTTCGGGTGCCCGGACCTTGGTCCTCTCTAATTGGTGGTCGATCGCGAGCAAGCGTTCGCCCAACTGCAGAAGCTGGCTCTGCGTGTCGCGCAAGGTGACAGCGACTTCGTTCGAACGATCGCTACGCAGTTTGACGAGATGGGCCTGCGCCTCGCTTATCACCTGATGGGCGCGCGAGATACGGGCTCCAACTTCGCCGATCTGGCCGCCGATATCGGCTCTTTCACGCTCCAGCATGAGGACCCGGCTTATTCTTTCCAGGCCCTTCGCCTTAAGCCCCGAGGCGGTCTTGAGCTCCCGGCGGGAGATATCGATTCTTTCCATCAAGGCGACCTTCTGGGCGCTGAGGCCCGCAATCTCCTCCAGGACCTGCTTGATCTTCTGCTGCGTGATCGCGATTTCGGAGCGCATGACCTGCCGCCGCGCGTCGAATATCTTCTGTTGCCCGGCCAGGATGTCCTCGACCGCCCGATACTTGGCCGCGAGTTCCACAAGGTCCGGCGGATAGGCGATGCGATCGGAGCCTTTCTGCTCGGCGGTCAGCCGTGCACGTCTTGCTTTCGCATCCCATAATTGCCAGCGCAGACCGTCGCGCTCGGTTCGCGGTTTGGTGTCGTCGAGCTCGATCAGAACCTCACCGGCGGCGACGGCGTCGCCGTTCTTGACGAGAATCCGCCTGACGATGCCGCCCTCGAGGTGCTGGATGATCTTGCGGTTGGTTTCCGCCTCGACGATGCCCGAAGCAATGGCCGCGCTGCTGAGCGGTGCATAGGTGGACCACGCGCCCAAGCCGATGACGAAAACGCCGACCAGCAGATTTCCCGTCCAGACGACCCGGCGCAATCTCGACATCGGGGAGGCGTCTGCAAGCCTCAATGGGGCGTTGGCAAAGGAGGAGGGGGCCGGGTTGGTGGCTTTCTCGCAAAGCCGCCCATCGATCTCCTGTCCACGGGGCCGGTCGAAGGAAGGTTCGATCCTCATGAGTTGCATGGGTCTGGCGCCTCCTTCGCGAGATTTTTGAAGCGAGGTGCAGCCGCCTGATGTCGCACCAATGGGGCAAGAACAAGCATCTGGAGGCCCGAACGCATGTGAACTAATCCCTCTCTTAAGTGCCCGCCCGGGCTGGAGACTGAAGGTAAGTATCGAAGATCCAGTCGCTGTCGCCGAACGCCTCCATCGCGCCGTCGCGCATGATGGCGATCTTGTTCGTGACCGGGAGGATCCCCATGCGATGGGTAATGACGACGACCATCATCCGCATCGCGCGCATGCGGCTGATAGCGGCGAACAGCCTGCGCTCGCCTTCGTAGTCCAGGCTCGAATTCGGATCGTCGAGAACGACAAGCGCGGGATTGCCGTAGACCGCCCTTGCCAGCCCAAGCTGCTGGCGTTGAGCACGCAGCAGCGATGAGCCGCCTTCGCCGATGTCGGTGTCGTAGCCCTGCGGCAAACGCATGATCGTATCGTGCAACCCAACCAGCTTGGCCGCCTCGACGACCTTGCCGGCATCGGTGCCGTCCAGCCGGCCGATGACGTCCTTGACCGCGCCGCCGAAAAGTTCGATGTCCTGCGGCAGGTAGCCGACAAGGCGCATGCCGCCGTAGAGCGGCAGGGCCGAGATATCGACGCCGCCGAGGAGCGCGCAACCGAAAGTCGCCGGCTGCACGCCGGCGATGATCCTGCCGAGCGTCGATTTGCCGGAGCCGGACGGTCCGATCAGCGCCAGGCAATCGCCGGGCACGAGCCGCATGCTGACGCCGTTCAATATCTGGCGATTGGCCGGAGCAAGCACATAGCCGACGCGGTCGAGCACGAGGCCGCTTGCCTCCGGCACCGGCACCGTCCTCGCCCTGTTCTCGGATGCGACTGAGACCAGCATGCGGTTGACGCGATTGAAGGCGGCATAGGCAAAGGCGACGGCGCGCCACGCGCCGATAGCGCCCTCGATCGGCGCGAGCCCCCGGCCGAGCAACAGGCTCGAGACGAAGATAATACCCGGGTTCCCGTTCTCCTCCAGGACGAGCCAGGTCGCAGCGCCCATCATCAGGATCTGCGCGAGCATGCGAACGGACTTGGATAGCCCGAGGATGATCTCGGCCCGCTGCATCGCGCCGTCCTGCGCATGTCTCGCCGTCTCCGCGTCGCGATAAACGAGCTGGGTGGCACCGTTCAGCATGTTCATGGCGCGGATCACCTGGATATACCGCAAGGCGTTTGCGAAACGCAGCTGGCTGCGAGCGAGTGCGGCGTTTGCCTGCGCCAGCGGCTGCCGCGTCGCCAATTCGGTGAGGATCGCCATGAGAAGCAGGGCGAACGCGGTCATCAGGCCGATGGCTCCGAGCACCGGGTGAACCAGAAACAGGAGAAGCAGGAACACCGGCGCCCATGGAATATCGAAGAGCAATGCGCTGGCCGGCGCATCGAGGAACTGGCGCAGGTTCGACAGGTCCTTGTAGCACTCGTTGGCGAGGCCCGCATCGGCGCGCGCTCCGCATTCGAAGCAGGCGGTGAGCACCACCGGCCGCAACCGGTGATCGAGCCAGCTGCCGACACGCGTAAGGGCGGCCCGCCTGACGATGTCGAGGATGGATCCGACCACCACGGCCGCCGCGATGATCAGCGTCAGCATGATGAGCGTGTCGGCGCTGCGGCTCGACAGGACGCGATCGTAGATCTGCAGGAGGTAAATGGAGGGGGCAAGCAGGAACAGGTTATAGCCGCAGCTATAGAGGAAAACCAGGCAGAAGGCCCCGGCGCAGGCCCTGAGGGCCGTGACCAGATGGGTGGGAGGCTGCGATCCTTTAGGATTCGTCGTCATTGTCAGATCTCGGCATGATCGATCCTGACACGGTCGTCTTCTCTGCTGCTTGATTCCTGTTGTCGGAAGCGGCGTGGAGTTATTGGGTAGTTTAAAACTGTCGAGGGCCGAGCCCTGACCGCCTCACGGGGGGCGCGGCGAAGAAGAGGACCGCCGGCCGTGGCCGGCGGTCTTCGTCAAGCATCAGATGCCGATGTCGGCGATGGTTCCGAACGTGTTGTTGATATCGTCGAGAATATTGGTGACCGCCGTGGTGTTCGTCGTGGTCGTGGTTTCCGCGATCGGGTTGGAGTGAACCAGGGCAGCGGAAATGTCGCCGCCAACGGCCGCATTGCCGGATCCGCCCGCGCCGCCGACGCCCGCAAGGATCGTCGCATTTTGACCGGCGACGAGCGTGGTGTTCTGCGTTGCGGTCGTATCCGCGTCCACGGCCGCGACGTTGCCGCCGCTTGCGTTGGTCTGGCTGCCGTTCGAGTTGGCACTTCCGCCGGCGCCGCCGGTGCCGGTATTGGTGAGAGCTGCCAGGACGGCGATCGGGATCTGGACGACGTCGCCACCATCGGCGTCACCCGCTGTCCATCCGGCGGTCTGGCCGACGATATCGCCGTTGAAGACCGTGGGCGCGGAGCCAACGACGGCCTGCGTATTGGCGACAAAGGCAGTCGGCGTGTAGTTGACATCACCATTATTGGTGCCGTCGCCGCCGTTGCCGGCATTCGCGTCGCCCGCGGTGGGATTGGTCAGGTTGATCGTGTCTGTCGAAAACTGCGCAATAGGCATGGCGTCGCTCCTTTGCTGTTTGCCCCGTTGATTTGAGCGGTTCGATGCCAGGGGACACCGCCCGCAGGCGGGGACACGACGAGGCTATGGTGCGCGTCATCTCGAAGAGCGGCCAGCCGGATATTCGGGGACGTTCCTTTGGCTAGGGTCGATGGCGGACGGATGTGGCGCCGCGCGCGAGCGGCGCGCAAGGCAAGCACCCCCCTCTGCCCTGCCGGGCAGAGGGGGGTGTCTACGCCGACAGCTGATTATCAGGCGTTCACGTAGTCAAGAATATCGCCGACGAGTGTCGAATTGGCATCCGCGATGTTGCCTTGGCCGCCTGCGCCGCCAATGCCGCCGATCTGGGCCGTGTGCTGGTCGACCAGCACCTGGTTGAGCTGGTCTGCCTCGGCGGTGCCGCCCGCCGGGACGGCGATGCTGATCGGGTGGAAGTAACCGATATCGACGTCGACCATGCTGCCGTTCGAATAGCCGTTGCCGCCGCCGCCGCCATTGCCACTCGCGGCGCCGGTGAAGATCGTGTCGGAGGCGATGTTGAAACCGCCGCCGGCGCCGCCGATCCCGGCAACCTGCATGCCGCCCTGATCGAAGATCACGTTGTTGGTCTGCGTTGCCTGGGCGTCGCCACCGGCCGCTCCGACGGCAATGTTGATCGGCGAGAAGACGGCAACATTGACGTCGACCATGCTGCCAATGAACGTTCCGTCGCCGCCATGGCCGGCATAGTTGTCGCCATTGAAGGTGAAGCTCGTGCCCTGGGACGGTGTGCCGCCCGCAACGTTGTGACTGCCGCCCGCGCCGCCGACGCCACCGACCTGGGTCGCGCCCTGAAGGATCGCCGCATTGTTCGTCTGGTCGGCCGACGCCGACGCCCCCGGTCCGGCCGCAACCGCCATGTTCACCGGTGCGAACACGGCGACATCGGTGCTCAACAGGCTGCCGAGGAAGGTCCCGTTGCCGCCGTTGCCGGCGAGATTGGCGTTGCCTGTGTTGCCGATCGCGACATTGCCGCTCCCGCCGTCGCCGCCAAGCCCGGCCATTTCGGTAGCATGCTGGTTGATGAGCGCGTTGTTGCCTTGGTCGGCGCTGACATTCGTCTGCGGGCCGGCGATCGCCAAATTGGAGGGGGTGAACAAGGCGAACGTGTTGCTGCTGATCGTTCCGAGGCTCGTGCCGTCGCCGCCGTTTCCGGCAGCGTTCTGGCCGGAATTGCCCGCAACCTCGAGCGGAAGCCATGTCGGAACCAGTGCGAGATGCCCGGCGGCGACGGTGCTTTGGTCGGCACTTGCATCACCTGACAAGGGAGGACGAGATTCTGCCATCGTCGTATCTCCAACCGACCGCAACGGCGCGCAGCGGCCATTAGCCCTGACCCGCTATCTTGCCGCCACGTGCGGGAAAATGAGAGCCTGCAATTCGTCTACGCCCATTCGGGGAGCTTGACGGGGGGTGTACCCCTCAACGCGAATATAAGAACGGCTGCGAACTATGCAGTGCTTTGGCAGTTGACTTGTGCCTTTACCACGTGCCCGGAAGTTTCCGTTGCCGCCTCGCCCCGCATTACAACCCTCCACACGATGATGAAAAGACCGAGGTAAAAGAAGCCTGCAAGCGTCGGGGGACCCCCGACATCCAAAGCTGTGGTGGGCCCCATTTGCGTGGACACGAAATAGAGCACGCCTCCCAAGCCACTGGAAATGAGTCCGAAGAGGTAAGCGAACTTTCTCTCCGACAGGGTGCTGAAGTTCACGAAATCCTTTGCAATCATGGCCAAGCCAATCGTTGCGATTGGCAAGTCGTAGTCGTAGGCATAGGGGGTGATCAATGGAGCGGCGAGCACCGAGAGCGCGATCGCTCTTTCCGGCTGTGCGTTCAGAGTCACGCGGATGATAACGAGGATCACGAACAGCGAAGCGGCCGCCTGGGCTGCGAAGGCGAGCTCAGCGGGTAGCGCGAAGGATCGGACCGCAGAATAGACCGAAACCATTCGGAAAAGGGGAAAAGCCCCCAGTTTCAGGAGCGCTGCGCTTTCCTTAACGCCATTGCGATAGGCCTCCCAGATTTCCGGGCCGAAGAAGACGGTCGACAGCGCACAGAGGACCAAAGCAACCACCGCGGCAACGGATATCACCTTCCACATGCGCAGCATGACCGCAAGGAGGCCCAAGGTGACAGCGAGGTGCGGTTTGACAATCATCATTCCAAGAGGCAGGCCCGCGACTGCCCTATTGCTACGAGCGAACAGACCGGCGGCGCCAAGGAGGAGACCCGTCAGAAATCCGTTTTGGCCGCAGGATATCTCCATGGTGATGGCGGGAAAGGTCATGAGGATCGGTAACGGGGCAAGTGGTCCCGCCAGGCGATAGACTACACACAGCCAGAGCAAGAAGGTGACGCCGACGAAGATCGTATAGGCGACTCCCAAGGACAGAAAACCCAGCGGCGCAAGGAATAGATCGAATGGCGGCGGGTATGCCCACGGCATCAGACTATTCGCCCCTCTGTAAGTCTCCATCAGCTCCAGAAGGTATGGGAAGTGGTAGACCCTTTCTAAGTTACCATCCCAGACGGTGCGCGAAACAAGATGGAACAGGTCAAAATCGACAAGGACCGTTTCACTGGTTAGGCCGATAAATCCAGAAAAATAAAGGACACGAATCACCAGCACGATGAGGATCGTTCCAATTATAAATTTAGTACGCTTGAAAAGTCGTTCTTCCAGGGCGCTGAGTTGCACAATTTCTCGATTGTCGATCATTAAAATTATCTCGTATCTAAATTGTTTGGAATTGTCCGATTATACTAAGTGTCTAATTATCAAAGTTACATCGAATAAGAGAGTTATCGCTGTGCGCCAGAGAATGCCGCTGCGACAAGGCTGAGGATAAAGCCGCCAACACTGCCGTCAAGACATTCTTGCTTTAGGCCACGATGGGGCCTTGCGCCTTTTAGGATTTAGCGGACTTACGTCGGCGCACCCGACTATAGGAGTTGCCAGCCCTCGCGCGTGCTGTCCATGTAATATCAGGCACACTCAGTCATATCGCTCCGTCCGTGCTCGGCCCGGATCAGGGTCTGAAGAAAGGAAGGGCTTGGCTGGACTTGACGCACGCAAGCATTTCATCAATATTACGATATAAAAGAATTTATACCCATAAGTATTTTAAAACCAAAATTTTTTGAGAGGTATTGCGTTATGAATCGACAGGCTATTTTGGCGGTTGATCTCGATGGTACTCTGCTGAAAACTGACCTGCTTTACGAAAGCCTTTGGAAATGCGCGTCGGAGGCACCCTGGCATCTCTCATCGGTGTTGAAGTCGGTAACGGGCGGCAAGGCGCGTTTCAAACAAGCATTGAGCGCCAAGATCAATATCGATCCGAAGAACCTCGCCTACAATAGTGACGTAATCGCCTATGTGCGCTCGTGGCGCGAAAACGGCGGCAAAGCGATCCTTGTCACGGCGTCAGATCAAAGGGCTGCAACGGATGTTGCCGATTATCTGGGTATCTTTGACGACGTCTTCGGTTCTGACGGAGACCGCAATCTCAGGGGTGAAGCGAAAGCCAATTTCCTCAAACAGAAATTTGGTGTCGGAGGCTACGATTATATGGGAGACTCCCCGGCAGACCTGCCCGTATGGCAGGCCGCGCGCCGGGCTATAGCGGTCGGGGTGCCGGAGAAGCTCCGCGCTCGGATAACCCCTCTCGACAGCGAGGTCGTGTTGCTGCCCGCGCGGTCGTCAGGACCCGGTGCCCATTGGCGCGCGCTCAGACCGCACCAATGGCTTAAAAACCTGCTTGTCTTTCTGCCTCTGTTGGCAGTGCAGGCGGAATCCGCAGCGCTCTGGATGCTGGGCGTCCTTGCTTTCCTGGCCTTCAGCCTCGTGGCGTCGGGCGTTTATGTGCTGAACGACCTTCTGGACCTGGCTGCCGACCGGGCGCATCCGCGCAAGAATGGCAGGCCCATTGCCTCAGGCGCCGTTTCCTTGTTCCACGCAACGATCATGGCTGCCGGAGCGCCCTTGGCAGGGTTGCTTTTGGCGATCTTGACCGGTCAACTCATGTTCATCGGTGTTCTGAGTGTCTACTACGTCATGTCCGTCGCATATTCGCTGGTGCTCAAGCGCATGCTCGTGGTTGACATTTGCACGCTCGCCGGACTTTACACGATTAGGATCATCGGAGGAGCTGCAGTAACTGGTCTTTCTCCCTCCGTTTGGCTGCTCGCTTTTTCAGTCTTCATTTTTCTCTCGCTTGCAGCGGTGAAGCGTCAGACTGAACTTGTCGATGCTGCGAAGACGGGGCGGATGTCCATTTCGGGGCGTGGTTACGAGCCAGGCGATCTGCCGATCATTTCGATGATGGCCGTATCCGCTGGCTATGTGGCTGTCTTGGTTATGGCTCTTTATCTTTATTCGCCGACTGTCCAAGAGCTCTATCGGCAACCGATGCTGCTTTGGGGTGTTTGCCCGATCCTCATATACTGGGTCAGCTGGATGGTCATGACAGCGCACCGGGGGCGAATGGACGATGATCCGATCGTTTTCGCGGTCAAGGACCGTGTCAGCCGATATTGCGGCGCGCTGGTTTTCCTTTGTGTCGTAGCGGCCAGTCAGCCCCTCGTCCTTCTGGATTGACGCGGGCCGGCATGTCTCTCATGAGCCTGATTATCCGCTATGCGTCGTTTGCGATGGTGGCGACCATTGTCAATCTCACGCTCCAGCGCGCCGTGCTACAAATTGTACCGGAGCGCTACGGACTTCTCCTTGCCATAGCGGTGGGAACCATTGGCGGTTTGATCGTCAAGTATTTCCTGGACAAGAAATGGATTTTTCGTGACCCCGTATCCGGGCTTCTCAGTCACGGACGGAAATTCGGGCTTTACACTGTTATGGGGCTCTTCACGACCTTGATCTTTTGGTCGACAGAAATTGCCTTTTGGCTGATCTGGGGCAGTCATTTCATGCGCGAAGTCGGCGCGGTGATAGGCCTCACCATCGGTTATATCGTCAAATACAATCTCGACCGTCGCTTTGTGTTTGAGAGTGCCGGAAATGGGGTGACCGTATGAAATTGTCGGGGTGGGGGCGATTTCCAATCATCGACTGCCGTCTTGAGCAACCGAGGACCGTCGAGCAGCTTCAGGACCTTGTGAGGGCAGGAGGGCCCGTCATAGCCCGTGGCAACGGTCGCTCCTATGGAGATAGCGCGGTTAATGAAGACGGCACGATCAGCATGACGCATTTTGACCGAATGCTCCATTTCGACCCGGACAAGGGAGAATTGACGGTGGAGGCCGGCGTTCTGCTGGCCGATGTCATCAGCGCGTTCCTGCCACGAGGCTGGTTTCCTCCGGTCACCCCCGGTACCCGCTTCGTGACGATCGGAGGCATGATCGCCGCTGACGTCCACGGGAAAAACCACCACAAGCACGGTACATTCGGCCGCTTCGTACGGTGGATCGACCTTATAGGAGCGGACGGTGCGATCAGGCGTTGCTCACCCGCGGAAGGCGCCGAGCTATTCGACCTCACCATTGGAGGCATGGGGCTGACAGGCATCATTCTCCGTGCCGCATTCCAGCTCATTCGTGTCGAAACCGGCTGGATCCGGCAAAAGACAATCGGAGCCTCCTGTCTCACCGATGCGATGGATATCTTCGATCGGGAGCCCGATTGGACCTATTCGGTCGCCTGGATCGATTGTTTGGCGCAAGGATCAAGGCTCGGCCGGTCCCTGGTCTTTCTCGGTGAACACGCTTTGCTTGGAGAGCTCGATGAGAAAACAAGAACGGCACCCTTCAGAACTCCTGCCAAAAGGGCATCGAGGATTCCTCTCGATCTTCCGAGCTGGGCGTTGAACCGCTACTCGGTCAGGCTTTTCAATTCCGTTTATCACGCCAATGCCGGCAGGAAGGCGGATACACGAATGGTGGATTGGCAGAACTACTTCTATCCGCTCGACTCGATCCGGGAGTGGAATCGTATCTATGGCCGCAAGGGCTTGGTGCAGTTCCAATGCGTTCTCCCCTTGAAGACTGCCGAAGCCGGTCTTGCGGCGCTCCTCAATGCGATCGCATCCGTCGGACAGGGATCTTTCCTTGCCGTCCTGAAGAAGATGGGACCGGAGAGGGGCTCCATTTCGTTCCCGCTAGAAGGTTACACTCTGGCGCTCGATTTTCCGGCCAACCCGACGAGTCTCGGTCTCCTCGAAAAACTTGACGCGATCACGATCGAGCATGGTGGTCGCTTCTATCTGGCCAAGGACGCCAGAATGTCCCCCGACACATTGGAGCGCTCGGACAATCGCATCTCCCATTTCCGGGCGAGGCGGCAGGAAAGCGGCTTGGACAAGCAATTTGGCTCGCACCAGTCACGCCGTTTATCCATCTAGTGTGTTTGTTAAGGCAGCGGGTGATGAATAATCTGGACGATCGTGCACCAAGAAAGAGCTTGCTGGTTTTGGGAGCGAGTTCCGACATCTCAAGGGCAACATCACTCCTTTTTGCCGGCCGCGGGTGGGACATCGTTCTTTGCGGACGCGATCCTGCTGTGCTCAAGCGGGATGCACGGGATATCGAGCTTCGTTCGGGCGGGGCCGGAGTTTCGACCCGTCAACTCGACATTACGGAGATCGGAGGTTTTAACGCCTTCATCGACAGCCTGGATCGACTCCCGGACGCCGTCCTATGTGCGGTTGGATACATGGGAGATCAAACACGTGCGGAACAGGACCTTCACCTAGCCTCCACGGTCATGCGCACCAATTTCGAGGGACCCTGCCTGATGTTGGGCGCCATGGCGGTGAAATTTGCGGAGAGAAGGAGCGGAACAATCATCGGGATTTCATCCGTCGCAGGAGATAGGGGCCGCGCCTCGAACTACGTCTACGGGGCTTCAAAGGCTGGATTCACGGCATTTCTTTCGGGGTTGCGAAATCGTCTTTCCCGACATGGTGTCCACGTTATCACCGTGAAACCAGGATTCGTCCGGACGCGCATGACCGAGGGCATGGACTTGCCGGGTCCCCTGACCGCCGGACCGCACGAAGTGGCGGAGGCGATCTTCAGGGCGGTTTATCGGAAGCAGGATGTCATCTATGTCAGAACCATATGGCGGCTTGTCATGCTCGTCATACGATCGCTGCCGGAGAGACTGTTCAAGTATACGCGCCTCTGATTCGATCCTGCGGCGCTTGCTGCTCATTCATCGGTCCATCGTCCGGCGCTGCGCTGTGGAGCGCGCGGCCAACCGCAACTGGTACCCCCTCGCCTGCTCACGGGGAGCCGGCTAGGGTGAGGGGGCAGTTTTCGAGTAAAGTAGGCGTCTTACTTTGCGGCAATGGCTCCTCGTCCGCCCGCCGGCACCGTCTCCCGGCAGAGCGGGGAGAAGGAACTCGCGAAGCCCTTTCACACACCAGCCGGCCGCAATGCCATTACCCCCAGCGCCGCGGCGACCATGATGGCGCCGTACGGGATCTTGCGGGTGGTGCGGATCTCCGCGAGTCGGATGACGACGGCGAAATGGGCGAATTGCAGCGGCATCGGCAGTCGCAGCGCCAGCAGCGTAAGTGCGCCGCCGATCAGGAGGAAGATCGCGAACGGCAGCATGGCGTGCCAGCCGATGAAGAGGCCGATCGGCAGGAAGAGCTTGGCGTCGCCGGCGCCGAAGAGGCGGAAGCACCAGAGGGTGAAGCCCAGCCCAAAGAGCAGGAGGCCGGCGGCGAGGTCGCCGGCGATGCCGCTTAGGGAGAAGAGCGTGGTGCCGAGATCTTCCTCAATCAGCAGTCCCAGGGCGCCGCCGGCCTGTTTCGCCGTCATGAGCCGCAGCGTGGCGTCGAGCCCGTAGACGACGATCAGCGCCAGCACGGTTCCGTTCGGGATTTTCCAGCGGCGGAAATCGCTCCAGGCGGCATAAAGAAAAAGGAAGACCGACGCGATTGAAATAATGTTGATGTTAGCAATCATGATATTCCAGGCCCCTCAGGTGCGGTCGAAATTGCTTATTTTCAAATCTTTTTTTGTGATTTCTAATCCGTTCGGGTTAGGAAGGCGTACAATCACTAATCAGGATGAAATAATTGTACGACTAATTCTAATCCGGAACGTATTATCTTTATGTTCTATTTTAACCATAAGATTGAGACGCCGTAAATGGCTACATCTTAGTGGTTGACGAAGTAGTAGTTAACGGTTTATTAATTCTACCCATCGGCGAGGTGGTCTCGACGGTGGCGCGGGCCGGGGGAAATTGCGGTCACGCGAAGTATATTTTGAAAGGGTTTCTCGATGAAAGCTGTTATGTCTACAGTACGCGCTTTCGCGCGGGAAGAAGACGGCGTTGCGCTGACTGAATATCTGATTTTGCTTGCCCTCCTTGTTGGCGGAGTGATTGCTGCAGTGACCGTTGCAGGCTCAAATCTGTCCGACGCCTGGGAAGCTTGGGGAACATGGTGGACGACGACTCTCGAGCCGCCGCCGGCGGCTTGATGCTATAGTGGCGTTACGGGAGAGGGGACTGTTAAACCCTCTCCCATATTTTTAACAATGAACGAAAAAGTATTTTCGATCACGTATGGAGTATCGGCGATGCGCTCCTCGACACTCATGAGTCTTGCTATTGCCATTTTGCTTGCCGGCGTGGCGGTATTTGCTACGCGCACCTATCTCGCCGATCAGCAGGCGCGTCTTGCGGCGGTGGGTGCTCCCAGAGTCGAGGAAAGGACGCTTGTCGTCGCTGCCAAGCCCATGCGCTTTGGCGATCGGGTGATGCCGGAAAGCCTGAAGACCATTCCCTGGCCCTCCGCAGAAAGGCCAGACGGTTCGTTCCAGACGATTGAGGCGGTCGTCGGCGACGAAACGAAGCCGCGTTATGCCATGGAGGCGATCGACCCCGGCGAACCGGTGCTGACGTCAAAGATCACCGGCGCCGGTGAGCGGGCGACGCTTTCGGCGGCACTTGACCCTGGCAAGAAGGCCATTTCCATCCGCGTCAACGACGTGCTCGGTGTAGCCGGTTTCGTGCGGCCGTCGGATCGCGTTGACGTTCTCCTGACCCGAGTGGTTCGCAACCAGGTCAAGAACAGCGATGAGACTTTCGTCGACGTGCTGCTTCAGGGTGTGAAGGTGCTGGCGGTGGACCAGACAGCGGATGAGCGCAAGGACGAGCCCTCGGTCGTCAAGACGGTTACCTTCGAAGTGACAACTCCCGAGGCGCAACGGCTGACACTTGGCGCCAATATCGGGACGTTGTCGCTCGCATTGCGCAATATCGCGTCCGCCTCCGTCGAAGACACGCGCCGGCTTAGCATGGCCGATCTCGGCGGTGGCTTGATCGCGGATGAGCTCGCCAAGAATGACGATGGACGATTCGACACGATCGAGAAGCTGGTGCAGAGGGTCGGAGACGAGCTCGGAACCCGGATCGACTCCGTCGAGGACAAAATGAAACAACCTGTTAAAGAAAAGCAGTTACAAATTGTGGAACGTAAAGTAGAACCGGACTTGCCGATTCAGCCAAAATGGGCGACGGTCGGCGTCTGGAATACGACGAAGCGCGAGGAGCACCGAGTCGGTTTGATCCAGTAAGGGGATGATGCGGCATGCCGCCAGCTTGAGCGGCCGGACGAGGAGCGAAGCGGGGATGTTGAGGGGACTGAACAGGGGAGCGGTGCGAGCCAAAGCCCTTGCGGCGACAGCCGCGGCAGCAATCGCCCTCGGTTGCTGGGGAAGCGGCTTCGTCGGCTCCGCCGATGCCCAGGAGCAATATGTCAACCTCACGGGGTCGGTAGAACAGGTGACCTTGTCGCCGAACGACACGGTCACCATCAGGACGAGCAAGACCTTCGGTGACCTGGTGATCGGCAGCGCGGAACTGATCGACGTGGTGCCGCTTTCCGATCAGTCGCTCTTCATCCGGGGCAAGGCTCTCGGCGCCACCAATATCTCGATTTATGACGACAACAAGCAGTTGATCGGCGTCATCGACGTCCGCGTTGCCAGCGATTTCAGCGAAGTGGCGGCCGCAGTCCGGGCGGCCGCGCCGTCGGCCAAGATCCGGGTCTTTAACTCCAACAATCGCATCCGGCTCGCTGGTACAGTTCGTGACGCGGTCGAGTTGCAACGGGTCGTGGAAATAGCACAGGCCTATTCCGAAGAGCCGGTCATGAACCAGCTCCGCGTAGCCGAATCGCAGCAGGTGATGCTGGAGGTCCGGATTCTCGAGGCTTCGCGTCAGACCGGCCGCGATCTCGGAATCGGCTGGACCGGCAGCAATCCGAATGGAAGCAAGGGCTCGATCTCGTCCCGCGTGGGTCTCGCCGTTGATGATGGCGCGCTCGTCTTCAGCCTGGCTGATGGTGCGGGTGCCGCAACCGGCATGCTGCCTTTCGGGCAGGCGATCGCAAAGGTACTGGAGATTTCCGGGACGCGAATAGACATTGTCATCAATGCGCTGGAGCAGAAGGGTCTTGCGCGCCGTCTGGCGCAGCCGAACCTGATCGCCATGAGCGGAGAGACCGCGAGCTTCCATGCCGGCGGCGAGGTGCCGATCCAGAGAACGGTGGCGAACGGTGCGACGGTTGCGACCGAGACGGATTACCGGCCCTTCGGCGTGCGGCTCAGCTTCACACCGGTCGTGCTTGACGACGGGCTGATCAGCCTTAAAGTCCAGCCGGAAGTATCCGAGATCAATCCCGCGATCACCGTCAACGGCAATCCCGGCTTCACTTCGCGTGCTGCAAGCACGACGGTGGCGCTACGCGATGGGCAGAGCTTCGCGATGGCCGGCCTCCTGCAGTCGGTCAATGCCAAGGATGTCGAACAGCTGCCTTGGCTGGGACAGGTTCCGGTGATCGGGGCGCTGTTCCGCTCGACAAGCTTCCTGAAGCGCGAAACGGATCTCGTTATCGTCGTCACCCCGCATGTCGTGCGGCCGGCGCGGCCGGGCGAGGATCTTTACAGCCCGCTCGAACAGACTCGGTCTTCGAACGATGCGGAGCTTTTCGCGCTCGGCATCCTGGAAGTGGACAAGGACATGTTGCGGCGCTTTCGCAATGGCGAAGGCGTGAAGGGCCCCTATGGTCACCGACTCGATCTTGACGTGGGAGGCGAACTTGCCGTTGCAAAGAAGTAAGCGCGCTTTCCTGGTTGTGGCAGTAATGGGCCTGCTTTCCGGCTGCGCCGACTACCTCAACCATCGCGATACGATCACCTTCGGGCTCGGCAATGCGGTGGAGGCTAACAAGGGCATCCACATCAAGGAGCCTTTTCCGCGGGTGGCGCAGAACACGCACATCCCGAGCGACGGCAAGGTCATCAATCGGGTGATGCGCACCTATAAGGGTGGTGGACAGACGAGCGCGCCGCCTCCCTCGGCAGTGATCCTGCCGGTGGCGACGCCGCCGAACGGAGCAAATTCCGCCGCCCAGTAAAGGGGCTGGGCGAGGGACCGAGCAGCGGCAATTTGAGCCGTGTGGATGTGAAGAGAAATACTAGGCTCATCATGGTCTCAGGGCTCCCGGGACCAGGTGATCCGGCAAGAGATTTTAAGAATTCAGACGCGGGCTGCGGGCGGACAACCGCTGATATTTTGGAATTCCGCCCTTGTTTTAAGCATGTGGTCGTCCGGAGCGCTTCGCACGGGCGACAGATAAGCCGTGGCGGATGATCCGCCGCGATCCGAGGAGCATGCCATGTTGAGTAAGGCAATCAGACGCTTCCTGGACGACAACCGTGGCTACGTCATCGCCTTGACGCTGATTTCCATGCCGCTTCTGCTCGGCTTTTCGCTGATGGTCATCGATGTCGGTCGGACGGGCAATCTCCACACCGACCTGCAGAACGCCGTCGATGCCATGGCGCTCACCGGCGCCCGCGAACTGGACGGCCGCGACGATGCGATCGACCGCGCCAATGCGGCGATCGAGGCGCTTGCCAACAGCGCCGCGTTTGGGGGCGGCGGCACGGGCATGTCGCTCGGCTCGCATATTACCGTGACTTATGATGCGGGAAACGATGCCGGCAGCACGGTAACGGTCACCTATCTCAAGGAAATTCCGGCGAGCGACGACGACCCGATTCCTGCGTCGATGGAGACGACTGATCCCAACGAGGCGTCCTATGCCCGCGTCGTCGCCAAGCCGCAGGCGATGATGACGATCTTCCCGATACCGGTCGGCTTCAACCGGGATACGATCAACGTCGCCGCCGACGCGGTGGCTGTCTATCGCGCCAGCGCCTGCGACGTGACGCCGATCTATATATGCAACCCATATGAAAACGCGTCTGGCACCAACAACGAAGAGGCGGCTGACCTGCTGCACAACAATTTTGCCGCCGGCAATCTCTACGGCGTGCAGATCGAGCTTCACAGCACGGCCTCCAGCTCGCCCGGCCCCGGCAATTTCGGATTTCTCTCGACCTACGGAAATGGCGCGAACGTCCTCGCCGAGGCCTTGGCGACCGGCTCCCCGGGCGTGTGCTACAAGCAGGACTCCCTGGAGACGAAAACGGGTGCCAATGCCGGTCCCGTGGAAGCCGGTCTGAACACCCGCTTCGGCTTCTACGGCGGCTCGTTCAAGAGCGCAAGCAATGACGGCCGCTACCGGCCGGCTCGCAACGTGCGCTCTGCGCAGACCCAAACGGGCGGCGCCAACAAGATCTGCGGCGACTACAATCCAGTCATGGCCGGAAGTACGGTCGGAGACGTGACCCAGGCCGTACCCCTCGGTTATGGTGCCTCGATGAGCTCGCTCGCCGGCGGCAAGATCAGCACCGGCAACAATTGGAACTACGGGAGCTACTGGAACGTCGCGCACGGGACGGGTGCCCCTTCGACGACTACGATCCTCACCAGTCATTCCAGCTATCCGTCGCCCACCGGCTCGCCGTCGCAGCCCTCGGCCTACGACGTCTATCGTTACGAACTCGACAATGCCACGTTGCTTAACAATGCTTCCGCCAATGGCGAGAAGGGAACACCCCTGACCGGCGGGCAGTGCTATAGCGGGCCGGACCTTTCGAACTACAGCGACGGCGATTACGGCGACCGCCGGGAGATCTTTGCGGCCGTCGTCAATTGCAAGCACGAGTATAATTCCGGGCGCCTGACCGGGCACAGCACCGATACGAAAGCGATCGCCTTCGCCCGAATGTTCTTGACCAAGCCGGCAATCAAGGAGAGCAGCGAACGCTATCTTTCGCTCGAAATGATCGACATCACCGGCAAGGGCGGGCGCGGCACGCTCGACGAATTCCTGCGAGAGGAAGCGGAGCTGGTTCGATGACTGCGTTCAAGAAATTCCTTCAGTTTCGGACGAAGCGCACCTTCTGGTGGAAGGAAGAGGGTGCTGTTCTTGCCGAAGCCTTGGTGGCGGTGCCCTTCGTGACGCTCTTTGCAGCCGGAATTCTTGAATTCGGCAACGTCATGTGGGAGCGGATGCAGATCGACGCAGGCCTGCGCGATGCCGGCCGCTATCTCTCGCGCTGCCGGCCGACCTCGCCGACCTACACCGCCACCTGCTCGGAGGCGACGGCGAAGACCATCGCTTATTACGGGACGCAGACTCCGGCTGCAGGTGCGGCACTGCGCGTTCTCGGCTGGGGCCCTGATCTCGCCGACATTACAGTGAATCCGGCCGGTGCCGATGGCACATTCACCATTTCCACGGCGCACCAGTACGTGGCCTCTCCGCTATTCGGCTGGCTCGGCATCGATGCCATCACCATCAGCGTCTCGCATGAAGAGAGGTACATGGGATGGTAACCGAACACCTCATTGGACCCTTCCGTCGGGACGAAAGCGGCGTCGTGCTTTCCGAGGCGCTGATCACCTTTCCGATCGTGCTCCTGGTCTTCGCCGCCTTCGTCGAGTTCGGCTATGCCATGTCGCAGTGGAACCAGACAGTGAAGGCGCTTCAATATGGGGCCAGGCTCGCGGCAGTGTCCGATCCGCTGGTGAGCCAGGCCGCTTTCGACGCTGCTTTCCCCATCGGTGCCGCCAATCCCCTGAACAACGGAACAGCGACGCCGAACGACGCGACCATTTCCGTGAGCTGTGGTCCCGGATACACCGCTTGCGACGCCGCCCGATTGAGCCGGGTCGTGCGCGGCAGCGATGGGGCCTGCGGCGTAGCCGGCGATCCGCGGCCCGGCATATGCGATATCAATTGGCGCATCCAGCCGCAAAACCTTCTGGTCACCTATCAGCGCTCCGGCCTCGGCTATTGGGGCCGACCGGAGGGACCGGTTCTGACCATGCGGCTCGAGGTTCGCAACATCACCTTCGACCTGCCGCTTCTGGGCGGCCTGCTGGGGCTCGACACTATCACGATACCGGCCCATCCGGTGACGATCACGACGGAAGACCTGAGAACATGCTCGACCTGCTAACCCTATTGCGTGGGGAAGAGAGATGACAGCGCATATGAACTTCGTAGCGACCACAAAGATCCTGATCCTTTCCGATGACGCGGCTGCGGCGAGCTTCATGCTCGACACCTTCGGGTCGCTCTCGCGCTACGACGTCAGCCATATGTCGCTGAAAGCGCTTGGTGAAAAGGGGCGGCTCGATCCGAAGCAGTTCCACATGATCGTGCTCGACGTGGACAATGGCGACGTGCTGGCGCAGGTGGAACTCTTCTCATTCCGCGCCAGTCATCGCAGCATCCCGCTCGTCGTCATCTCCGAGGAGCTGCCGGCCGACCGGATGCGGCTCATCTTCCGCCTCGCCGGCAATGACTGGCTGAAGAAGCCGCTGGAGCGCCGGGCGCTGATCGACATGATCTCGACGCATGCGCCGGCGGCGGGCGCGACCGGCAGCCGCGTCCATGCCGTCGTCTCGGCCGTCGGCGGGGCGGGTGCGAGCGTGATCGCCTCCTCGCTCGCCCATGTGCTGGCGCAGCCGACGAAAAGCGGCACCGCGCGGGTCGATCTCTTCGACATGGATTTCTCGTCCGGCTCGCTCGGCTATTATCTCAACCTCGTCAATGATTATGACCTGCTGCCGGTCGTCGCCAATCCTTCTCGCGTCGACCTCGAATTCATCGATCTCGTGCGCAAGCGCCACGGGAGCGGCTTTTCGCTGCTGTCGTTCAAGCAGCCCTCGGTGCTCTGGTCGCCGAAGGGAGCGGAGCTGGTGCTGCGGATGCTCGATGTCGCGGCCTTCGAGAGCGACGAGACCGTGCTCGACATGCCCTACTACAGCACGCCCTGGAAGGATGATGTCTTGAGATCGGTCAACAGCGTCACGATCGTCACCGAGATGACGATACCGGCGCTTCACCAGGCGCGGGATCTATTTCTGCATCTGGTCAGTCTTCGCGGCAGCCCGACCTCCATCTTCGTCGTGGTCAACAAATACCGCACGCGCCTCTTCAGCCTGGGGGTCAGCCACAAGCAGATCGACAAGATCTTCAAGGACACTCACGCCCATATCGTCGCCTACGACTGGGAGACGCTGCGCGAGGCGCTCGACCGCGGCGTGTTGCCGGTCGAGGTCAATCAACGGTCGCGCTTCTGCAGCGCCGTCGGCAAGCTCGGAGCAATGGTGAAATGAAGGCAGGCATGCACAGGAAAGCAACACACGGGCGAGGATGGTGCCGGCTGATCGGCGCCGCGCTGCTGGTGCTCCCGCTTGCCTTTCCTTCGGCCGCGGGAGCCGCGAGCGCGCGGGTGCCACGGGACCTAGGGGCGACGACGGCTTCGGTGGTCGATGCTGCGCACCAGTATCCCGCCGGCACGATCGTCATTTCGAGCGACAAGCGCACGCTCGACCTTGTGCTTTCCGGCAATCGCGCCCTGCGCTACCGGATCGGCGTCGGCCGCGACGGTTTCCGCTGGACTGGCGTCGTCAAGGTCGGCCGCAAGGCGGAATGGCCGGACTGGCGGCCTCCGGCCGAAATGAAGGCGCGCTCGCCGGAGCTGCCGGAACTCGTGCCGGCCGGCCCGTTCAATCCGATGGGCGCCCGCGGGATCTATCTCTACCGGGGAGGCGCGGACACGCTCTACCGCATCCACGGAACCAACGAACAATCGACCGTCGGCGAATTCGCTTCCTCGGGCTGTTTCCGGATGAGCAACGCCGACGTCATCGATCTCTACAAGCGGGTGAAGCTGGGGGCGACGGTGGTGGTGAAGTAAGTGTTTGGGGGCTGGTGCCTGGGGGGGAACCGGGCGCGAAAAGGCTAGTGTGTAAGGAGTAAAGCTGATGGCGAATGGGTTCATAGGACGCTTTTACAAGCAGCCGCCACAGGAGAGGGCAGGGAGCAGTCCGGTCGTCGAATTTCCGTCAGGCGGGGCCGCTGCCGCAGCCGTGCCGTCTCTGGCAGTCGCCGAAGCGCCAAGCGAGGAGCAGGCGCCGCTAGGCCTGGATATGGTCTCCGAGAGGGTCAACCTGCATCGCCACCTGCTCGACCACATCAATCTCGGCATTCTCGACTCGCTCGACACCGAGGAGATCGCCGCGGAGATCCGGCCGCTGGTCAAGGATTATATTCGACGCAACAATTCGCCGCTCAACGCCAAGGAAATCAACGATCTCGTCCGCGACATCACCGACGAGATGCTTGGCCTCGGCCCGATCGAACCTCTGCTCTCGGACGAGAGCGTCGCCGACATCCTGATCAACGGCTACAAGAACGTCTATGTGGAGCGGAGGGGCGTGCTCGAAAGCACGGCGGTACGCTTCAAGGACGAGGACCATCTGCTCCGGGTGATCAACAAGATCGTCTCGGCCGTCGGCCGCCGCGTCGACGAGTCGACGCCCATGGTCGACGCCCGCCTCAAGGACGGATCGCGCGTCAACGTCGCGATCCGGCCGATCTCGATCGACGGCCCGCTGGTCTCGATCCGCAAGTTCACCCGCAAGCCGCTGACGATGGAACGGCTCGTCGAATACGGCGCCATGGCGGAGGAGATGCGCATTCTTTTGAGCGCCGCCGTCAAGGGCCGGGTGTCGATGGTCATTTCCGGCGGCACCGGCTCGGGCAAGACGACGCTGCTCAATGCGCTCTCCTCTCAGATCTCGCCAAAGGAGCGGCTGATCACCATCGAGGACGCAGCGGAACTGCAATTGCAGCAGCCGCATGTCGGACGCATGGAGACCCGGCCGCCGACGCTCGACGGCCGCAACGAGATCCGCCAGCGCGAGCTCCTGAAGAACGCGCTGCGCATGCGCCCGGATCGCATCATTGTCGGCGAAGTGCGCGGCGAGGAGGCCTTCGACATGCTGCAGGCGATGAACACCGGCCACGAAGGTTCGATGACGACGATCCACGCCAATACGCCGCGGGATGCGGTGAGCCGCCTCGAACAGATGGTCGGCATGGCCGGCATGCCGATGACGCCGCAGAGCGTCCGCTCGCAGATCGCCTCGGCAATCACCCTCATCGTCCAAGTGCAGCGCTTGAGCGACGGCAGCCGCAAGCTCGTGTCGGTCTCCGAGATCACCGGCATGGAAGGCGAGGTCGTGCAGATGCAGGAGATCATGCGCTTCAAGAAGACCGGCACCGACGAGAACGGCCGCATCATCGGCGAGTTCCGCGCCACGGGCTTGAGGCCGCGCTTCGTCGAGGAATTCGCCGAAGTCGGCGTCATCGTGCCGCAGTCGATCTTCGAGCCCGGAAGGCCATTGCAGACGGGGGCCAGAAAATCATGACACTCCTGCTTCTATACGGCGCCGTCTTCGTCGCAGCGCTGATTTCCGCCGAAGCGCTTTTGCGCGGCTACTTTCGGACTTCCGAACGCACCAGGGCGGTGAACCATCGCCTGAGCCTGCTCGCGGGCAACGAGAACCACCGCGAGGTGTATCGCGAGATGCTGAAGGAGCGCGGCGTCGACAGTGAATGGCGATCGCTGCCGCTGATGCAGCGACTTAGGCAATATTACGTGCAGTCCGGTATCAAGTTCGACGGCAAGCGCTTTGCTCTTTACGGGCTCGCCGGCGCGCTTGCCATCTGGCTGTTGGTGCAATACTTCGTGCCGACCAACCTCATTCGAATTCCGATCTTCCTCGCTGTCTGTCTCGCCATTCCGGTGCTCGTCATCTGGCGGCTACGGGCAAAGCGCATGCAGAAATTCGCCGAGAAGCTGCCGGAGGCGCTCGACGTCGCCACCCGCAGCCTTGCGGCCGGGCATCCGCTGCCGGCGGCGATCTCGCTCGTGGCGCGGGAAATGCCCGACCCGATCGGCACGGAGTTCGGCCTTCTGACCGACGAGTTGACCTATGGCGTCACGCTCGACGACGCGCTGATGAACCTCAACCACCGGGTGGGGGTCGAGGACCTCAATCTCCTCGCGATTTCGCTCAGCGTTCAGGCCGGAACCGGCGGGAACCTCGTCGACATTCTGCAGAATCTCTCCAAGACCCTGCGCGACCGCTTCATGTTGAAGGCGAAGGTCAAGGCGATCTCTGCGGAGGGACGCTTCACCGCCGTCTTCATGTCGATCTATCCCTTTCTGCTCTACGCAATGATCGTGGCGCTGTCGCCCACCTATTTCGATCCGGTCTGGAATAGCGGCTACGGCTCTATCATCGTCACGTGCATCCTGATCGTGATGGCGGTCGGCGATGTCATTCTCTACAAGATGGTCAACTTCGAGTTTTGAGGCGCTGCCATGTGGAACGAGTACGGCATATACCTCATCGTCTTTTTCTCGGTTCTGATCTTTTCCGCTGCCGCGTCGGAGGTCGTTTTCCGACGCCGCGAGGTGGGTATTCGCCTCTCGGAGGCCAGCACGAAGGCGGGAGGCGATGAGGTTCATGTCGCCGCCGGCGCGATCGATAATCTCGGCGAGGCGGAGAACCGGTTGATCCGTCGCTATTTCGAGATCACTAGGCGCGACACCAATATCAACTCCACGCAGAACCGGCTGATCCGCGCAGGCTATTTTAGCGCCGGCGCCGTCACTACTTTCCAGACGATCCGCGCGGTCGCCTGCATGGGCGCGCTAATCCTGACCGTCTTGGCCTTCAACCGCTTCCTTCCGGAGTTGTCGCGGCTTTCGACGCTGCTCGTCGGCATGTTTTCTGCCGGTGTCACCTTCATCCTAGTTAATATCTATATCGACCGGCGCGGCGACGCAAAGGAGCGCGAATATCGCCGACTCTTTCCCGATTTCATGGACATGCTGATCGTCTGCCTCGACGCGGGCATGAGCCTCGAGGCGGCGGCCAACCGCGTCGCGCGCGAATTTGTCAGCAAGAAGCAGGACTTCGGCCTGCATCTTGCGATCATGATGCTCGAGGTGCGCGGCGGCCGGCGGCTGCGCGAGGCGCTCGCCAATCTCGCGGCGCGCCTCAGGATCGACGAGGCCCGCGCGCTCGCGGTGCTGTTCCGCCAGTCCGAGGAACTCGGCACGAGCGTCACCCAGACGCTTCGGGTCTACAGCAAGGAGATGCGCGATCTGCGCATCGTGCGGGCGGAGGAAAAGGCGAATGCCCTGCCGGTCAAGATGCTACTGCCGCTTGGCGCCTTTCTGTTTCCCGTCAGCCTCGTCATGGTGCTCGTGCCCCTTGTCATCCGTGTCATCAGCCTCATCGTCGGCCTGTCGCCTGGCGGTTAGCCCCGCTCCAGATTTGAAGAACAGAGGGGATACCCATGCATTCGCTCGATCAAGCTCGTGAAGACTTCGCTCCGACGCTCGATCCCCGCATACCTTTGGCGGCGATGACTGTCGAGGAGACCGGGATCGAATTGTCGTTCCTGCTGCGGCTCGCGGCGAAATGCGCGACCGAGCAGGACACCGTGACGCCGTCGCATCTGGCGGAGCGCATGAAGCTCTCCAAGGTGGTGGTCAACCAGCTGATCAAGGAACTCACCAAGCTTGCCTATTTCGAGGCGCGCGGGCTTGCAGGCGAGGACGTCAGGTCCGACATCCGCTACGCGCTCTCGGCGAAAGGGGCCGACTATGCACAGGCCGCCTTGCGGCAGTCGAGCTATGTGGGGCCGGCGCCGGTTTCACTCGATGCCTTCTGCCGCCAGCTCGGATTGCAGACGATCCATCACGAGCGCGTGACGCCGGAGGCTCTTGCCAAGAGCCTTGAAGGGCTCGTGCTGTCGCCTTCCCTGGTCGCAAAGCTGGGGCCGGCGATGAATTCCGGCCAATCGATCCTCCTTTACGGGCCACCCGGCAACGGCAAGACGAGCATTGCCGAGCGTTCGGCGCGCCTGTTCCGGCAGACGATCTTTGTGCCCTATGCCATTGAGGTCGGCGGCTACGTCATCTGCTTCTATGACGAAGCGGTGCATCAGCCGGCTTCCGCGACAGGGCCTCATGCGAAGGCCGACCAGCGCTGGGTCGAGTGTCGCCGGCCGGTGATCAAGACCGGCGGCGAGCTGACGCTCGACCTGCTCGACCTCACCTTGAGCGAGGGGGCGAATGTCTACGAGGCGCCGATTCACCTGAAGGCGTCCGGCGGTATCTTCATCATCGACGATTTTGGACGGCAACAGGTCATGCCGCAGGCGCTGATCAACCGCTGGATCGTGCCGCTCGAGCGCGGTTACGACTTCCTGACGCTGCACACCGGCAAGAAATTCAAGGTGCCGTTCGACGAGCTCGTCGTGTTCTCCACCAATATGGCGCCGCGGGATCTTTCCGACGAGGCGGGCCTGCGGCGGCTGAAATACAAGATCTTCGTCAACACGCCCTCGCGGGAGGAATATATCCAGATATTCGAGGCCTATGCGCGCAGCGTCGATGTAGAGCTCTCGCCGCGCGACCTAGAATTGTTTTACGATCGTCGTTACAGTGGCGAATCGCTGGCGTCCTGTTACCATCCGAAGTACCTCTTGGACTTCATCGATTCCTATTGTGCGTTCAATGGAACCGGAAAGGTGGCCTCCCTGGAGATGCTGGAGCGGGCGTGGGAAGGGGTGTTTACGTCAGACTAGCGCATGGCCCCGATCCGGTGCCCGGGACATGTTCTTGGTGGCTTCGGCCTGCTTGCGGCGGAGTAAGGTGATGGTCAGCATGGCGAATATCGAAGTCGAGCCGGACGAGGTGCGGCGCGAGCGAAAGGCAGGTGAGCCGGCCCGCGCGCGATTTGCGCCCTTCGTTGCCCTGGCCATGGTGTTCCTGCCTTTGAACGCAGGCATTCTGCTCTATACCGCGAAGAACGCCGCGGACGTGCGCGAGAGCCGGGAGGCTCTCGCCGCGGTCAAGCGCTCGATCGACGGGCTGAAGCTGCAGCTCGAGAAGCAGGGGCGGCACATTACCCAAGGGGCCAAGGCCGACGAAGTCGCAATCATCCGCCAGCGCCTGGAAAGCCTCCACAAGGAAGTGGCCAAGATCGATGGCGGAACGCTCTTTGCCTCCCCGGCGGCCAGCGGCTCCGTGATCCTGAGCGCTCCGGGCAAGCAGGTCACGCAGAGGCTCGAGCCTTCACTCTGGGCTCCGGCAGCGGACGTCGATGCGTCTGACGGTGCGCTGCCCGAGTCCGGCACCGATGGCAGTCCCGTGGCCGAGTTGCCACGCTACGAAAGGTCCATCTCTCCCGAGGGCAAGCTCATACTCCGGAAGGTGCGGTAGGTCACCTACAGCGCCGTGCGTCTTATCAGACGCGCAAAGATCGCTGTAGCACTTTGAAATGCTGCATGTCTTTGTCCTTACATCGAGGTTGATTTAAGGAGACATGCAGTAGATTCGAGCTCCACCGCGCCACTTTCAGACCCGCGTGGGACGCGCCTTCACCGTCTTTGTCAGTCTGAGGCTCTCCGCCGGCGTCGGCCGACCCACATGAAATCCCTGGACCTGGTCGATGCGGAACTGCCGCATGAGCGCCATCTGTTCCTCGGTCTCGACGCCTTCGACCAGGATCTTGTGGCCGCGGTTTCGCACGAGTCCGATGATATCCCTGAGCATGGACTTGCCCTTCGGGGTGTCGCAATCATGCAGGAACGAGCGGTCGATCTTTACCGTGTCGAAATCGATCAGCCGCAGCCATGACAGGCCGGCGAAGCCGGTGCCGAAATCGTCGAGCCATATTCGGACTCCCAGGGTCTTCAGGTCGCTGATGCAGCGCAGGACATCCGAATGCATCTCCATTTCGAGCCCCTCGGTGATCTCGAGGGCGAGCCTGCCTCCGGCGATCCCCGTTTCACCGAGAATAGCGGCGACCGACGCTGCGAAGCCGGGCGATTTCAACTGGATCGGCGAGACGTTGACGCTGACGACGGGTACGCTTTCATCGGCCAGAATCTCACGGCAGACGGTCCTTATCGCCCAACGGCCAAGGTCCAGTATGGCGCCGGTCCGTTCGGCGATGGGAATGAACAGGCTCGGGGGTACCGAAGTGCCGTCGAGCATTCTCAGCCGCATCAGCGCCTCAACCGCGTCGATCTCGCCCGACGCGACATTCCGGATCGGCTGGTAGACCATCGAGACGAGCTTCTGGTCGACCGCGATCTTCAGCAAGGCCGCGATGTTCTCGCTCTCGTCGCTGGTATGCGGATCGCTCGGGTCGAACAGGCGGGCGCAATTGCGGCCGCTCGCCTTGGCACTGTAGAGTGCGCGATCGGCCTCGTGGATCAGCCTTTCGAGCTTGGAGCCCGTCTGGTTCCTGGTGAAGGCCGCGCCGACGCTGATGGTAACGACGGACACGCCATCCCGCCGCTGCTGATGCGGCAAGGCGAGTCTCTCGACGTTGCCGCGGATGGCCTCGGCCAGCTCGGCCGCCTGTTCGCTCGCCTGCAAACGCGCAAGCACGATGAACTCTTCGCCGCCGTAGCGCCCGATGCAGCCGTTATACGGCTCTATCGAATCCTTCAAAGCATTGGCGACGAGGACAAGGCAGCGGTCGCCTTCCTGATGGCCGTAGTGATCGTTGTACTTCTTGAAGAAATCGACGTCGATGAGAATCGCTGCGAAGCTGGTGCCGCGCCTTTGCCAGTCGCTCCAGTGGTCGCGCAGCTTCTGGTCGACCGCCCGGCGGTTGTCGAGGCCGGTCAGAGAGTCGGTGTGCGACAGCCTCAGCAGAGCCTTGCCTCGCTCGGAGGCCTCCTTGTGCTGAATTCTCGCCTCGACCGCATTGAGGAAGACCTTATAGCGCTCGCGGTTGAGTTTCCAGTTCACATAGGAGGTGAAGACGAAGCAGGAGAGATTGAACGTGCCGAAGGCGAGCCTGTAGGAAGCCTCTGCCGGGGGGAACGACAATACCGCGGCGAAAAAGATCAGAAGTATCGTGATCGACGCAAAAAGCGACAATCGAAACTGGAAGCTGAAGAACAGATTGACGCTCATCATGAAGATGGCGCCGAAGACCATGTAATAGGAGATGCTTTCGGTGTCCGCCGTCATCATCGCGGGATAGAGCCAACCGGCATAGGCGACGACGATCGCCGCCGCGGCGGTGCAGTCGATCGAATCTGCAGTGGCATTCAGGCGAAACTGAAATTCCAGGAAGAAAAGCGCGACGACCGAAATCGCGAACCGGGCCGCTATCGTCAAGGCTGCGACGTCCGGCACCAGCAGGACATCCGTCACCGAAAACAGCAAATACACCGCAACCGCGGTCCAGAGCCCCTGTCTCGTGGCCTGCTTGCGCGCGCCTACGCCTTCTTCGCGGAAGAGCGTGCGCAATTCGGTTGATGCCGGTCTCGGCGGCTCATGATCGAGACCGATCTCAATTACGTCAGCCAACGTGTGCTTCATGCACGGATCCATCGCGTTGCGTCGCTTGCCCAGCACCCGCCATCCCTGGCGGTTTCATTTGCCGTCTGCATAGAAATTCAACGTACGGCAGGCAACATCATTCGGCACAATAGTGCAGGTCGATTAAGTTTTGCTGAATTCGCTGTAGATCAAATGTGAACACCGAAGTGTAGCAAGACATACCAATATGGTTCTTCGTTAACCATATTATGTGAAAACTTTAACGACCGCTGGCGCGCGTCGCAAACATGCGCATACTGTTAACAAACAGTTAACGGACGAGTTTTGCGTGACCCAATTTCAGATTCACTTCGACGGCGAAAGCCTGATCACCCCAGAGTCCATCACCACCGAACTTTCTCCCACCAGAACGGATTACCACGAAGAGCAGTTCGAAACCGGCAAGGCCGAGCTCGCCCTGGTGCTGTCGATTGCACGGCAGCAGATCGACCAGGGTCGGGATCCGGCGGCGATCATCCATCAGCTCATCGGGGCGCTTCACGGGATGCGCCGCAAGTTCGACCCGAGCGTCTGGCAGGCCCTGGTGCCACTCCTTCAGAACCACCCGATTTCGGCCTTCTTCCATGAGGATCCGTTCACGCGCTGGTCCTTCGAAAAGCCGCGCGGCTATTCCGGCGACGCTCAACTGATCGACTTCATATACGGCCACCCGAGCACCGCGGATGCGATCGCGGATGCTTCGCCGCTGGGGCGCGCCCTTTACGACTACACCAGGGCGGCGCCATCCTCGGTCGCCGTCCGGGAGCGACGTGATCTCTTGACCAGGCATGTGGACGAGGTCGCGGCAAAGCGGGGCGGAGAGACGGAGATCCTGACGATCGCGGCGGGGCATCTGCGCGAGGCCGACCGCTCGGTCGCCCTCAAGGAAGGCCGGATAAAGCGCTGGGTGGCTCTCGATCAGGATCCCTTGAGCGTCGGATCCATTGCGCGCGATTTCAGAGGAACCTGCATCGAGGCCATCGACGGTTCGGTTCGCGGTCTCCTGACAAGGGGCTATGATCTCGGCAAGTTCGACTTCATCTACGCTGCCGGCCTCTACGACTATCTTGCCGATAAGGTGGCGGTGAAGCTGACCCAGAAATGCCTGGAAATGCTGAAGCCCAACGGCGTCTTTCTTTTCGCCAATTTCGCCGACGACATTTACGACGACGGCTACATGGAGACGTTCATGAACTGGCAGCTGCTGCTGCGTTCGGAGGCGGACATGTGGAGGATCATCAATTCGAGCGTCGACCGCAATCTGGTCGATGCGCAATTGGAATTCGGCGAGAACCGCAACATCGTTTACGGCATTCTGCAAAAACGCTCGTGACAGCGGAAGCGCATGTCCTCGACTGGATTTTGGGGCATGCAGTGACCCAGAGTGTTACAGCGACCGTGCGCGCCCGATAAGCAGCGCGGCGCTGAAGGGCGCCGGCTTGATCTGATTCTACGATATTGAGACATGTGGCCCGGAAGCCATTGCGCTTCCGGGCCACATCCCGTCAGGTCCTGCCGCATCCAATACAGCGCTGCGCGTCTTTTCAGACGCGCAAAGCTCGCTGTACGCTACGCATCGGGCTTTCCGAAAATCGGTCCGATCTTCGGGCCGATGCGCTAACGTTGCGCGTATTTCACGCTGTTCTTCATAAGTTCGAGATTGCGCGCCGTGATCTCGTTGGCCGGATCAAGCTCGTAGGCCTTGAGGAAGTAGCGCCGGGCTTTCGGCAGGTCGCCCCGCAGGAGATGGGAATAGCCGAGATTGTTGTAGTAGGTTGGCGTGTCGCCGATCATCCTGGCGAGCTGCACATAGGCCCTGTCCGCGGTATCGAACCTGCCGATCATGTCGGCCGAGGCGGCGAAGCCGAGCCAAGCAGCCGGATCCTGCGGAAACACTGCAATCGCGCGCTTGTAAATCGCGTAAGACTTGCCGTAGTTCTTTTCCTTGAACTGCAGCTTGCCCGTCTTGATCAACTCGTCGTTCTTGTAGAAAGCGACGGCGGAATCATCCTCCAGCGTCTTGGCGCTGTCGCCGAAGGCTGCCACGTCGTCGAACGCCGCTGATTGGCACCCTGCCAAGACCATGCCTGCGACCAGCAGCGAAGTGATGCATGCGATTCGCGTTCTGACCTGCAATGCGATCATTCTTACCCCCAAATACACGGGTGCATGCTATCCAAGGCTGTGCCGCCACTCACGAAAAATCTTCCATGAGAAATGCTAATAAATGAAAAATGGGGAGGGTGCGTCGCATTAAAGCGACACATCTCGCCGTCCCGCACCGCCCTTTCAATAGAATTCCGGGGAAATTCGACCTCCCGAATCAACGCGACAGTGCCGTCGCGTCTAATCAGATGCTCCAAGCTCGCTGTGGCGCTCTGTCTTCGTCTCAAGTATGGAAATCGATCCACGGAACATGCAGCGTCCATGGTAAGCTCCGGTTAAGCACCAGAAAGCATACTCCGCTCGATACCGCCCGCGTCTTTCAAGCGAAGAGGATGCACGCGCATGCCATCCACGGTTTCGAAGATTATTCGACTTGCCCCATGCTGTGTCTATACGGTGGCCGCCATCCTGCTCTTCAGCATGGTCCTGCTGGGGCAATTTCCGTCGAATGCAGCGGTCTGGTCGCTGTACATGACGCTTCTGCCTGTCATACGCGAGCCGGTGTTCCTGCTTTTGGACGGGCTCGGGTTTCACGCCGCACTTGCGCTGCTGGTGCTCGCGGCAGGCTTGGGGATCCATATCGCTCACCGGCCGGACCACTATCCGCGAATCCGATTCATCCATGCGCATGTCGCGCTGATTGCGATGATCGTCGGAGGGGTGCGGGCCATGAGCGCACAGGCCGGACTCGCCAGCTTTTCCGTTCCGCGGCTGCTGCGCGGCGACTGGTCGCTGCTGCCGATGACGAATTCGCCACTTTGGATCGCACTATCTCTTCTCGTTGCAGCCGCCTGCCTGATGTCCCATGTCGGGATCGTCAGGCGAATTCGGCTCTCCGCTTGAAGCGCGTCGCGTCTAGAGCGCAAAGGGGGCGTAACCAAAACCGCGAAGGCATTTCCTGCGATATGCGATCGATCGATGGCTAATGCTTCGACCTCGAGCCGATCCCGTCGAAAGGGGTGGGCCTAGCATGCAGATTTACCGATATTCCCTTGGGCATTGAAGGTTTAAGGAGCGGAGCGCGACCAAAGAGCCGCGCTGGTGGCACGGCCGCACGGCCGCAGGACAGGCGAGCCTTGTCGCAGGGCATCGCCATCTGCGGCCTATCCGCATCGGCACGCAGTTCCTCCAGGACTGCCAACGTCTTCAGGTGCCATGCGGCTTCCCGCGATTTCAACTTGCAACGGATGTGATCCGCATCGTCGGAGTCGATGTCCTCGAAGCTGAGGAATGTGGCGATCGCCGCCTCCCTGCGACCCGCGGCGAGGAGGCAAACGGCAAGTTTATAACGGATAACCGCTTGATGCGGATGGCTGTCAAGCAGGCTTTCGAAGGTTTCGCTTGCCTCCTGGTACATCCCCTGCGCCATCTGCGTGTCGCCCAGTCGATGCAGGATTCTGTCGTGCGGCGCGGTCGAAAGCAGGGCGCGATAGATATATTCCGCCTCTGCGAAGTCGCCTTTGTCGCAGCAGAGCTGCGCTAGTCCGTAGCGGGCATGGACATGCTGGGGGGCCGCCAGGACGATCTGCCGGTAGGCCGTCTCCGCTCGCTCAAGCGCACCCTGGGCATGCAGGTCTATGGCGCGTTCGAAGACAAATTCGATGCTGCGGTGATTGATGCTGTTGCCCAGATTGTGGCCGCTGCGGGTTTTCAGGAGCATACAGTGGCTGCCACCCTCCCGGCCACCGAGGTCGTTCCGCACCCCGCCGCCATCCTCGCGGACGAAGCGTTCCACCGGAAAGGCATGCAGCAACCGCTCAAGCCGCGGGGAGCCGGGATCAAGGAATTCCACCTTCATACGCGCCCAGTTCTCCTTGAGCAGGAGACCGGCGGATGCGTCCACCGCCTCGATCTCGAGGTCCGGCGTGCAGAGCAGCCCGGTGCGACCGGTGCCGCAATTGCCGATCATCGAGACTTCGTCGCAGAAGAGGCCGCTACCTTCATCCAGATACGTCGTCACTTCGATCGGCAGGAATGCGCTATAATGGGCGTCGGATTGCTCACGCCTAAGAGCGAGGAGGAACCATCGTCGCCGAGAGGAGAGATATTCGTCCAGCCACTTCCAGGAAAGGCAAGGATGGGCCTCTGGGTCGGTCCCGTATACTCCGTCCCAATCCTTGCGAATTTTTGTGAATTCATCAATGTCTTCGATAATATCGACGCGCATCGCCCTGCCCCGATAAAAAGAAAATTCTTAAAATAAAACACCATTATACCGCGGAAGTTCCGGCCGCGGATATTAGCCACTGGAGCGTGACTGCTACTAAAATCGAATATCGCTTCGATCATGCGTAGGGCGTAGCTGAAAACTTCGGTGCGTTACGGAGACCGGCCTGACGGAGTGCTTCCTGGACCGACGAGGTTCATGATTTTGTCTTGGCCCAAGGCAGCTTGCGTTACCGCTCCATGAAAGCGCGCGCCATGCTGTCACGGATCGGCTTCGTCAGATAATCGAAGAAGGTTCGCTCAGCGGTCTGAATGAGGATCTCGGCCGGCATCCCGGGGGTGGGTGCGAAACCGGGAACCCGCGAGAGCTCACGCACCGGAAGGTTGACCCTGGCGAGATAGACTTCACGCGCGCCTTCCTCTGCCGCATCCGGCAAGGAATCGGCAGAGACATAGAAGACCTCGCCGTCGAGCACCGGAGTGGTCCGCTGGTTGAGTGCGGTAAGCCGTACGGTTGCCTTCTGGCCAACCTTGACACTGTCGATCTGCGTGCGAAGGATCATTGCTTCGATGATCAAGGGTACATGCGACGGCAGGATTTCCAGGATGGGCTTGCCGCTTTCGATGACGCCCCCGGGCGTGTGGTAGTAAAGCCGGACCACGGTTCCGGAAACCGGGGCATTGATCGTGGCGCGGCGCAGGACGCTGGCCGCACCTCTCAGCTGCTCGCGAACTGAGTCGAGTTCCGCCTCCGCATTCTGCAGCTCTGCGAGCGCCGCCTCGCGATAGTTTTCCTCCGTCTGCCGGACCTGCTGTTCCTGCTTGAGGATCTGCGCGCCCGTTTCCGAAATCTCGGCCATCAGCCTGCCGATCTGCCCCTCGGCGTCGGCGATCGCTCGCTGGATGGACTTGATCTCTGTCTTGCGAATGAGGTTCTTCGCAAGCAGCGTCTGTTTGCCGGCATGCTCCTCCTTGAGGAGAGCGTGCTGCCGACGAACCGCGTCGAGCTGCTGCGCGTAGCCTTCAGCACGGAAGCGGAAACCCTCGATATTCTGTCGAAAAAGACCGATTTCCGCCTCGAGCTTGCTTTTCCAGGCGCTGAAATTCAGCTTCTGGCTGTTGATGATCGGGCCAATCTCGGCATCTTGCGCATTCTTGGCGAGGATCTCGGGCAGCTCAATCATATCGAGGCCCTGGATCTGGGCCATGAGGCGGGCGACGATTGCCTCGAGTCGCGCCCGCCGCAGGAAGAGCTGGCGTTCATTGGCGAGCGCTGCCGTTTCGTCGAGCCGGACCAGCGGCTGGTCAGCTTCCACATGATCGCCCTCGCCCACCAGGATCTCCTCGATGATCCCGCCTTCAAGATGTTGGATGATCTTGTTCTGGCCGGTCGCGACGAAACTTCCCTGAGCGATGACGGCTGCAGCCAGCGGCGCAGTGAAGGCCCAGACGCCGAAGCCGCCGAACGTGACCGCAAGAAGCACGAGCCCGGCCAAGGTCTGTCTCCAGATCGCCCGTGGGACTTCTGCATACCATTCAAGGTCATGAACTTTGACTGTGTCCGTCATGGTTTGCCTATGTCAGCTGGTTCTGGCTCAGCGGGGTGCCTTCGAGGCTCATGCCGCGGGCGGCAAGCGCCTTGAGCACGTCCTCGCGCATGCCGAAGAGGGCCACGGTGCCGTTCACGAGCAGCAGCACTTTGTCCACGCTGTTGAGGAGTGCCGGTCTCTGGGTGATTGTGATGACGGTGATTTTCTGCTCTCTGGCATGCTTGAGTGCCCGGGTCAGCGCCGCCTCGCCGGCAGCATCGAGATTTGAATTCGGCTCGTCGAGAACGACCATGCGCGGATTGCCGAAGAAAGCGCGAGCAAGCGCCACGCGCTGTTTCTGGCCGCCGGACAGAGGCGAGCCGTCTGCTGCGACGAACGTCTCGTATCCGTGCGGCAGCATGGCGATCATGTCGTGCACGTCGGCGAGCTTGGCTGCGGCATAAATTTCGGCGTCACTCGCCTCCTCCCGCATGCGGGCGATATTGGCCTTGATCGTGCCGGGGAAGAGTTGCACGTCCTGCGGCAGGTAGCCGATGTTTTCGCCGAATTGGCGCTGGTCCCAGTTCCTCAGGTCCATGAGGTCGAGCCGGACATTACCGGATGTCGGCAGGATGGAACCGACGAGCATCTTGCCGAGCGTCGTCTTGCCCGCGCCGGAACTGCCGATCACCGCGAGCGAATCGCCCGGACTGAGCGAGAAGGTTATGCCATTGAGGACGACGCGCTTGGTTCCCTGGGGTACGAAGAGCAGTCGTTCGACGTCGAGGCGCCCCTCGGGACGCGGCAGTTTCAGCCGCTCGAAGTTGAGGGGCGAGCTCTGCAGCAGCGATGTGATGCGCCCATAGGCTGCGCGCGACTGCACGACCTGGTTCCAGCCCTCGATTGCTCCCTCGATCGGTCCGAGCGCCCGTCCGGCGATGATCGAGGCCGCGATCACCATGCCGCCGGTAAGATGACCTTCCAGGGCGAGATTGGCGCCCCAGCCGAGCATCGTCACCTGGGTGAGGAGCCGCACTGCCTTGGAGATCGAAGCGAAGGCTATATTGCGGTCCTGCGCCAGCACCTGCGCCTTGAGCGAGCCGGCCATGTCCTTGCCCCAGATGCGAACGGCTTCCGGTATCATGGCGAGCGCATTGATGATCTGCGAATTGCGAGACATCGAGTCGAGGTGGAGGTTCGCCTTGGCCTGGAAATTGTTGGCCTCTCCGAAGGAAGCGGCCGTCGCCTTCTGGTTCAATAGGGTGATGACGAGGAGAACCAGGGCCGAGGCGATGACGATCGAGCCGAGATGCGGGTGGATAAGGAAGACCGCAAGGAGGAAGAAGGGCGCGATCGGCGCATCGAGGAAGGAAAGCAGCGTGCCCGAAACCAGGAAGGAGCGAAGCTGCTGCAGGTCGCCAAGCGTCTGATATTCGCGCCCGTTGCTGTGGAGCGAGGCCCGGGCGGCGGCGCTCAGGATCGGCGCGCCGAGCTGGGCGGCGACCTCCACCGCCGTCCGCATGAGGATCATGCGACGAACTCCGTCGAACACGGCCTGGAGGATAACCGCGCCGACGATCAGGGCCGTCAGCATGATCAGCGTGTCGACCGAACGGCTGGTCAGGACCCGGTCCGATATCTGGAACAGATAGATCGGTATCGCGAGCACCAGGACATTGGTGGCGATCGTGAAGATCATCACGATCATCAGGTTCTGTTTGATCGCTCTGAGCCCGGCCTTGAGGCTTGCCGAGAAGTCGACAGGTCCGAGTCTTTTGTGAAAGACGCCGCCGCTATTGCCGCCACCGCCGCCCGATCCACCCTTGTCGAGCGGTCGAGTCTCGGACTTGGTGGGGCCGCGATCGCCATCGATCACGACCATTCCCGGAGCCGATGCCTTTTCCGTCTCGGCCTTGGATTCGGTTGGCGGCCGCTCGACCCGGTGCTCGGGCGCGTTCGCCTGCTGAATGGGCTGCTGCCTGGCGGAATCGCCGTCGCGCGGTCCATGCCGGACTCCGGCATTGTACGGGGGAACTGCCTGGGGCGTTCGTACTCTTTGCCCGCCTTCGGTGCTCGCTAAGGCCTCCGCCATTACGCTTTCTCCAATCGGCGATGCCGCAGGTATTGTACGCTCTTTGTTCAGGAGGGCAGCCGTCGTGCCGCGAAGCTGGCCGATCACCCCGTCGATCTTCCTGGCGGCGCGATCCAGCACATCTTCCCGGCTGTCGATCTCGCGGAGCAGCTGCTGCCCGGCAATCTCAGCGTCCAGCTTTTGCGGCGGTCGCTCTGCCTGGGTCTCACCCGAAGCACTCGCGTCGCCATCACTCGCACATGCCTGTCGGTGAAGGGCGCGGTTGTCGGTCATGATCTCCCCCCGCGTCCCGATCAGGCAAGCATGCTGTGCATAGGATCGGCATTGTTTGTTTCGATTGAGGGCGAGGCAGCCGGCCCGCTATCCAGCGGTTGGGGTCCGGGCTCGGGCGCCATCATGTCCTCGCCGAGGAAGGCCACCGCCTCGCTGACCAGCGCGTCGGGATCCTGGCCCCCAAGATAGGGCTCGCTCTCAATCAGTTCCGCCTGGATCAACACCTCGTCCGAATAGGCTTCTCCTCCGACATAAATCGTCTTGCCGGTGTCGACATCGACAATGCCGGCGTGATTGACGAGCGTGTTCGAGCCGGTCGATATCATCCAATCCGCGTCGGAACCTTTTGCCAGCGCGTTTTTCGCCAACGCAACCTTGTCGCTGTCTCCGAGGATGTTGGTCTGCTTGACGTAGTTGAGATTGATGAGGTCGCCCGATACATGAAGTACCTTCAATCCCTTCAGTCCGGCGAACACGTCGTCTCGCAGGACCTCGGCGGAGGCCGATTTCTTACCATCCGCCAGATCACTGAGTGCATCGAGATAGGATTGCGGCAGGGGTTTGACGCATGTGGCGCCGCCGGCCTCGACGATGCCCGCATAATTCCAGAGCAGGTTGCCTCCGGCGGAAACGGATCCCTCGCCGCTCGTTCCGAAGCCGTTGACGGCGCCGACGAGATCGTTGTCCAGCAGGATGTTCAACTGCTGGATGATGTTGGCATCATAGAGGTTCCCGCCGATGAAGATCAGATCGTAGTAGGATCCCAACTCCGCAAGCGAGACCTTGTTGAGCGCCGTATTGCCGCCGGCGACGATGGAGGTGGTAGCACCGGAGCATGCCAGAACAGCAATGTCCTCGTCAGACATGAAGGTGAACTGCTCGAGCCAGTTCACGATCATCAGGTCTCCCTTGATCTCGGTGACGACCCAGCCTTTCGGGAAGTCGCCCGATGCTGCCTGCGTGTTCTCGCCGGTCGACGGATCCAGGTGCTTGAACATCGCGATGTTGAAGGCCTGGGTCGGATTCCCCTGCGTCAGCGTCCAGTTGTTGAGAGATGCGCTCAGAAGATCGCTGTCGTACCAGGCATTGATCTGAACGATCGCGTTGAGCTCGACATGGTCGCCGGCAACGGCGAGGACGTGCGACTGCAGCCAGTTGTTCGTCAGCACTACGGAATTGACCAGTGTGTTGCCGCCGGCTTCGAGCTCGACCGACGCTTCGATGGTTACCGTCCCGCCGCCCGAGGCAAAGGCGCCGCTCGCCTCGGTGGAGGTGGCCGGCGAAGCCTCCAGAGACTCCTCCGGCGCCGGGCGGTAATCTTCGAAGCGGGGGGCCTCATCCACCAGCTCTCCATTGACGTAAATGCCGTCGATCGCTCCGGATTTGGCGATGAACACGGTTTCCTGTCCGCCTTCTTCTGCGGCATATGCATCGAGTTCCTGCGATGCGGTGTGGATGAAGGCGGCAAGCTCGCCAGCGGACCCCGGCTCTTCCGCGCTTTCGAGCGGCGACGCTTGCTGCGCGCCTTGGATGAGGTCGGCCAACAGGACGCTGTCGTCCGTCCGCAGGCTGAACTCCAATCCATGGCCGCCAAGGCTGACGACGTCATTATCCGACAGCCGTATATATTGTGAGTTGAATACGGCGACCGAGCCGGGTGGATCGATCTGCAGTTCCCCCGTGCGTGAAGCGGACGTCGACCAGTGCTGGGCGAGAGAGGCAGGCTTGGAAAATTCGGCTACCTGGCCGGAAGACGGAAGCTGCGGGGGGGAAAGAGAGACATATGACCACGGAGCCACTCCGACCAACTCCGGCGCGAGCGGCTGATAGAGAACCTCGGGGTTGAAGTCACCAAGTTCGTAAGGTGCCTTCACCACGACCGGCACGGATGGCAACTCCGGCGGTTCGGGCCGGACCGCCTCAAGTGCCTTGAATTCCTCGTAGGCATCACGCAGGCGCATCTCTTCGAACTTGATTTCGAAGAGGCCGATGAAATGGGCTATGGCCTCCGTCGCCCTGTCGAAATGCAGAGTCATCGTCAGCCCCTTTACCTGCATTACTTGCGGCGCTGTTGGACTGCGCGAGGCCAACTCGCGCAGTCCGGTTCAATGACCGATTCCGAAGTTGTGAACCGGCGTCGTGTCACATTCAGGCGTCGTCCTCGCCTATGACCGACGTGTTGTAGTTGCCGCCGACGATTGTCATGTCGACGGTGTTGCCCTGCAGGTTGGCGCCGAGGACGATCTGCTGGTTGAAGGCGTTGGTGTCGATCACGGCATCGGCCGTTGCCGAGGAAATCCCCTCGACGAAGCCATCGTCACCATTGTGAGAGCCCCATACGCCGGCATTGCCGTTGCCGCCGTCTCCGGTCGTGGCAGTGCCGCCGCCGCCGCCGCCACCGCCTGCGCCGCCGATGGCATCACCTACCGTGCCACCCGTGGCGGAAGCGTCGCCGGCCCATGCACCGGAGAGAGCGAGGCCGCCGTCGCCTTCACCGCCCGTCGCCGTGCCCGTGCCGTTACCGGCTCCACCGCTACCGGTCGTTCCGCCATCCGCGGAAGCATTGGCATTACCGCCGTCGCCACCGAGGCCGGCCCCGAGGCCGACGCCCGTACCGGCGCCGAAACCGGCACCCAGCGCATTGCCGCCATCTCCTGCATCGCCGGAGGTGCTGTTGGCATTGCCCGTTTCGCCGGCAGCCGTGCTGTTGCCGCCATTATTGCCGCCGGCGTTGCCACCGTCATTGCCGATGTTCAGGATCGGGATCCCGAAGTCGGCATCGATGCCATCGCCACCTTCGCTTTCTGCTTCGGCATCGTCACTCTCGATATCGCCGGAGTCGGCATCGTCCGCTTCGCTGTTGCCGCCGTCACCACCGGCTGCGGCACCGATGCCGAGGCCGACACCAAGCCCGAGCCCAACGCCGGTGCCTGCAGCGCCGGCTCCGCCGGTGCCGCCGTTCGCGGTCCCGCCGTTCGCGTCACCGCTGTCGCCGCCGACGCCGACGCCGACGCCCAAGGCGATGCCGCCGAGGCCGTCGCCGCCGTCCGCGTCGCTTTCGGCTTCGCTCTCGGCATCACCGCCACCTGCGAAGCCGCCGAAGGCGAGGCCGCCGTCGCCGCCGTCGCCGCCCTCGGCATCGGCATCGTCGCCGCCTCTGCCGCCGTCAGCTTCGGCATCGATGCCGTCGTCGGAGGTGGCAGTGCCACCGGTGGCATTGCCGCTCTGGGTCAGCGTGCCGTCGTTGGAAACGCCATGCAGATGGTCGTCATCCGACATGATGGCGGACTGGCTGATGACGTTACCGACATCGTTGCCGGCGCCGTTGAGCGCGCCGTCGAGGATGTCCTTGAAGCTCACGCTGGCCATGCCGTGGATGGTGGAATTGTCCACATCGACGAAATCGTCATCGGACGGCTCATAGTCACTCAGATCGAGATCGACGTCCACATCCACGTCCACGTCGGTCGTGCTCTCAACGTCGACTTCCGTATCGGACTTGTTGAGATTGGCATTGAGATTGACGTTCCCGTTTCCGTTGTAGTTCCCGTTGCCGTTCTCGTTACCATTATAGGATTCACTGTACTGGCTCTGGGACTGACCTTGGCCTTGGCCTTGGCCTTGGCCCTGCCCCTGGCCTTGGCCCTGCCCCTGCCCTTGTCCCTGATCCTGGCCCTGATCCTGACCCTGGTCCTGACCCTGGTCCTGGCCTTGATCCTGGGCCTGGAGCTCGAGTTGCGCCTGAAGCTCGGCCTGAGCTTGTCCCTGACCTTGTCCCTGGTCCTGATCCTGACTTTGAGACTGGTTGTCCCACGGCCACAAGAAATTCTTCTTGCTCATAAAAATGTCCTCAAGTTGAGGCCGCGACAGCCGAGCCGCTGTCATCTCTCACGCGGATTTGAGCCGTGCGCGGACCTGTTGAAGTTGAAATCTGAAATGGAAAAATCCGAATCGCCAAGCCAACAGAACGCGTGGCCGGGATCCGGCGTTCAAGTGTTGCTGGCATTACCTCCCTTGTTTATCGGGAGCAGTCATCCAGGGAATTTCGAGAGGGGCATTCGGCCCTGAAAACGCAGAACTGCTCAACGCAAACCGAGGTTTCCTGCTCTCATTATGCAGGGAAAGTCTGTTGCCAACCGGGGTCAATTGTAAGCTGTAAGTTCGGGTTAGCCCTGGTAGGCTAGTTTCACGACGGTTGGTCACCCGAAAGAGAGGGTTGCGGAAGTAGCACCCGTAGGAAACTCTTTCGATGTTGGCCGCTACCGCCTCGGACGTAGTCTCGGCCAGTCGATTGCGAGCGCGGGACGTATGTTTGGGAGTCGGTGGTCGGAAATGCGCTACCCTGTAAGAAGCGGTATAAGAAGCGGTTCGGTGCGCGACACCCAAGCTCATACGGCCCCATGAAGAAATTTCACGAGATCCTTCTCCTGGTAGGTCAACTGAACTACACGTGGACAAACACGGAGAGCCTACTCATTTACTTGATTGCCGGCCTTGCCAAAGTCGACAAGGAAACGGCGATCGTGATTTTCCTGACACTGAATACGACCCGCGCCCGCATCGAACTCGTCGAACGGCTCGCCAAAATGCCGAAGACGCCGCCCGATCGCCGGCGGGAAATCCTGTCCGTAACGCAGCAGCTAGGTCGCCAGGCCAAGCTCAGGAACAAATACAGCCACTGCATCTATTCCTTCGATGAGACCGGGCAGCAGGCGAGCACCCAGTTGATGGCCATCTTCGACAGCAAGGATACGATCAAATACGGCAAGATCGAGCAGATCGACGACGCGGAGATTGCAAGGATCAACGAGGCGATCGAACAGATCATGAAGATCAACAGGGAGATCTGGGGGATTGTCGATCGTTATTCCTTCCCACGCTGAGCAGCGGTCGAGAAGGACAGCAGAAGGAGCCAGCACCGAAACCCCGTCATCTTTATAGGATTCTTGGGCGCTGGCTCTCATCATTCGAGATGAACATTGCTTGTTCATCTCCGGGAGTTTCGATCGTTCTTTTATTTGTGCCAGTATTCCTGCGTGAGCATGGAGTACATGCCCTAAATTGGTAGGTGTTGAAATTTATAGTCATACTATTAGTCATACGAACGCAATATAGATACTTCAGAACTTACGCGAGACTGGTCAGAAGACGCATAGAACTACATGCGACGGTTACAGTTTGGTCCGGAATGGGAGCAAGTGAAAGATACCAATTATGGTTAGTCCCGGCAGCCGGTCGAAGGATCAGACATGATGGGGGCATACCGTTATGACCTGCGGCGGCGCAAGGCCGCACGGCGTTCCGGAGTCCTTGGCGACAAGCCTTAGCACAATGTTAATATTGCGAATTCACGGCCGCCTGGGTTAGGGGATGGCAGTGAAAACGGAAGCTCAGCTCTCTGGTGACTTCACCTCGCCGGTCAATACGAGACCTTTGCTCCACCGGGGGTAAGCCGTCTGGGGCCCGCCTTGAGCCGCTGCCTACCAAGATTGTCGGTGCAACTGCTAGCCCATAGTGAGTAGGGAAGGGCGTGGAGCGGGCCCGATTGGCGCGGGTTTTGACCCGAATTCGACTGTCGTTCTCCGATCGATGGAATGGGGGGCGGAGGTGGGCAACCTGGAGTATCCCCTGAAAACACAAGGGCACCGATTGACGTGAAGGCGCCGCAATGGTTAGCGTTCGCCAGCGAACAATTCAGTCTGATTCGCCCAAAATTGGTGCATTCTGGACCGATTTATACGCGAGAGCGGCTCCAGTCTAACCCTTTTGGGCTGTTTCCCATCCCCCATATTTACGATACATTAGCCACCTCGACATTTTTCGTGACTATGTAAGTTCGCTTTTCATTCGAAAACATTTTTAGCAGGGCGCCCTCATACCCCTTTAAAAAGAGGGGGTGCCCAAGGAGGGGATAATGTACCGAACGGGCTCGGGTTTGAGCGATTTTGAAGATAACAGCAAGGTTTTAGCAAAGAAAAGCAAGATCGTGATGCTCGCCAGAGCGGATCTGTTGGCGGAGTGCCTGACTCAGGCTATCAGCACCCGCTTCCAGGGCCACGAGGTGGTAAGCCTCTCGGAGGCGGACAGCCTGCTCGACGGCAATCTCGACGATGTGGCGCTCGTCATGCTTTACCGCATACCGGCGACGACCTTCCCATCGGTCATACGGACGATCCATGAGTTCCACCCGCGGTCTTCGATCGGCCTCGTCGTCGAGAATGCGGACGAGGTCGATACGTCGATTGCGGGCTTCGTCGACGAAGGGCTGATCCATGGCGTGCTGCCGTTGAATCTTCATCTTGACGTCTGTCTGACCGCCATCGACCTTCTGATGAAGGGGGGCGAGCACTTTCCGGCGGCCCTGCTAAGGCGCTTGGCGCCCAAGAGCGCGGGTCTCCCGTCTCGTCAGGAGGCGAGCGTTGCTGCGCTGCCTTCGGCCCAGAGGAGCGACATCGGCAATGGCGTGCTGACGACGCGTGAGATCCAAATTCTGGACCTTATCTGCATGGGCACGCAGAACAAGATCATCGCCGATCGCCTCGGTCTCTCCGAAAACACCGTCAAGGTCCACGTACGAAACATCTATAAGAAGATGAATGTGCGTAACCGGACTGAAGCAGCATCGCGCTATTTCAGACATGACGGAGATGCGAACCCGCCGCGTTGGCACAACTGACTCCACCGGACACCTTTCGTGGGAGCGACAGGCATGCGGCTGATCCAAGCTACCTCGCCGTGCGTTTCATCAGACGCACGGCGTTAGTTTTTGGCGTGACGGTTGCGGGCTTTCAAGGACGATGATCGATTCCTACGGGTGGGTGCGGGCGGAAAACTGCGCGCACTTTCCGCACCCGCTATTCGGCCGCCTCGGGTTTCTTGAGGGCGCCGCGGCGGATCTGGTCGGCTTCGATCGATTCGAACAGCGCCCGGAAATTACCTTCGCCGAAGCCCTCATCCCCCTTGCGCTGAATGAATTCGAAGAAGATCGGCCCGATCACCGTTCTCGAGAAGATCTGCAGCAGGATCTTCGTCATGCCGCCATCGACTACGCCCTCGCCATCGATCAAAATGCCGTGCTTCTTCATTCGATCGATCGGCTCGTCATGACCGTGGACGCGCGCGTAGGACATCTCATAATAGGTGTCCGGCGGTCCAGGCATGAATTTGAGTCCGTTCTCCGCCAGCCGATCGACTGCGTCGTAGATCGCCTCGGTGCCGACGGCGATGTGTTGGATGCCTTCGCCCTTGTACTTCTTCAGATATTCCTCGATCTGGCTCGTCTCGTCCTTCGACTCGTTCAGAGGAATGCGGATCTTGCCGCAGGGTGAAGTGATCGCGCGGCTCAAGAGCCCGGTCACACGACCGTCTATGTCGAAGAAGTGGATCTGCTTGAAGTTGAAGAGCTCGCGATAGAAGGCCCACCACTTATCCATATTGCCGCGATAGACGTTATGGGTCAGGTGGTCGAGATAGTAAAAGCCAACGCCTTCGGGTCTTGGATTGCGCTCGCCCAGCCATTCGAACTCGGCGTCGTAGGCGGAGCCCTTCTCTCCATAGGCATCGACAAAATAGAGAAGCGAGCCGCCGATACCGATAATTGCCGGAACATCGAGGGTCTTGTCCTTGCCGGTATAGGGCTCGGCTCCCTTGGAGACCGCGTGCTCGAAGGCATGTTTCGCGTCGACGACACGCCAGGCCATGGACGGCGCGCAGGGACCGTGCCGGTCGACGAAGCGCATCGCGTGCGAGCCGGCGTCCGCGTTCAGGACGTAGTTGATGTCGCCCTGGCGCCAGACGGTGATGTTCTTCGTCCTGTGCTTCGCGACTGGGGTGTAGCCCATGCGCCCAAAGAGCTCTTCGAGCCGTTCCGGCTCAGGATGGGCGAACTCGACGAATTCAAAACCGTCCGTGCCGGCGGGGTTTTCCGCCGAGATCGTGGCGGGCGGGGCTTCATGCGGGAATGGGCCCATCGCAGGTCTCCTTTCAATCCTCCAGACTTTGCTGGAGTATGACGCAGATTCGATGCATGATGCTTGTATTCTTGCGTGACTTGGCGGAGATTGCGCACAAAGCATGCACAATTTGACCGAAGGATGCGTGTATGGAGCAGCTTGACGGATTCGACCTCAAAATCCTCAGCGAGTTGCAGCGCGATGGTCATCTGACCAACATTGAATTGTCGGAGCGGATCGCGTTGTCACCCTCCCAATGTTCGCGGCGGCGATCAAGGCTCGAGGCGGAAGGCTATATCACGGGTTACCAAGCGCAGATCGACCGACAGAAACTCGGGCTCGACTTGATGGTCGTCATTTCGGTGACGCTCGCCACCCATAATCGCGACAATGCCAAGCGTTTCGCCAAGCTCGTCTCCGGGCTGCCGGAGGTTCTGGAAGCCTATGCGCTTACCGGCGAGATGGACTATCACCTGCGGGTCGTCACCCCCGACCTCGCCGGGCTTTCGCGCTTCGTCAACGACGTTCTCCTGCCGCATGATAGTGTCCAACACGTGAAGACGTCGATCGTGCTCGACACGCTGAAGAGCTTCGGAGGGTTGCCGATACCGGAGCGGGCAAAGTTCTAGAGAACGGCACTTTAAAGCCCCGCCCCCGCTCTCACCGGCGGACGTGGGGAGGATCTCGTCCGGGGCGCTCTTTCGCTTTGGCCTCACGCCTATCGCACACGGTTCTTCATAACCCTTTCAACTGCGCCAAGGCCTTTGGAGAGCGCTTCCAAATTCTTGGCGCCAATCATCGAAATCAACTCGGCCTGATAGCCGCTCGCAAGCTCCGTCAACTCGCTGTAGGCCTGCTGGCCTTGAGCTGTAAGCGCCAGGTGCTCGAAGCGACGGTCGCGACCATCTTCCTCTCGTTGCAGCCAACGGCGCTGCTCGAGGCTGAAGACGGCGCGGCTCACCTTCGTCTTGTGCATTGAGGAGTGTGCACCGATTTCGGTCGCCGTCATGCTGCGGCCGGATGAACCGAGTGCCGCGAGCGTTCGCCATTCGGGACGGGTCAGCTGATAGCGCGTCTTGTATTGCGCGGCAAAGCGCAGCGCGACGAACTCTGCCGCCCGATTCAGCCGATAGGGAAGGAAGCCTTCCAGGTCAAAGGTCTGCATGCGCCACCCGTTGATAGTTACAAAATCAATGGTTACGATCGCAACTAATATACGGAGGCGAAGCGGAGGTGCAAGCCATGTTGGACCACTCGGAAAAGCGACGCGCGATGGATGCCGGCCAGGAACGGGCGCCCGCTTACATGTCAGGCTTCGGCAATGACTTCGAGACCGAAAGCCTGCCCGGAGCGCTTCCCCAGGGGCAGAATAGCCCGCAGAAGTGTGAATACGGACTCTATGCCGAGCAGCTTTCCGGCTCGCCCTTCACGGCACCGCGCGGTACGAACGAACGCTCTTGGCTCTACCGCATCCGGCCAAGCGTGCGGCATACCGGGCGTTTCAAGAAAATCGGCTATCCGTGTTGGAAAACGGCACCGCACGTGGTCGAGCATTCGATGGCGCTCGGGCAACTACGCTGGGGCCCGTTGCCGGCACCTTCGGAGGAATTGAATTTTCTCGAGGGCATCCGAACCATGACCACTGCGGGCGACGCGCTGACGCAGGCCGGCATGGCTGCGCATGCGTATGCGTTCAATGTCGACATGGTGGACGACTACTTTTTCAATGCGGACGGAGAGCTGCTGATTGTGCCGGAAACCGGCGCCATCCGCGTGTTCACAGAGCTCGGGAAAATGGACGTGGCGCCGTCGGAAATCTGCCTCGTGCCGCGCGGCATGATGTTCAAGGTTATTCGCCTCGGCGAGGAGACGGTCTGGCGCGGTTATATCTGCGAGAATTACGGCGCCAAGTTCACACTGCCCGACCGAGGCCCGATCGGCGCCAATTGCCTTGCCAATCCGCGCGACTTCAAGACGCCGGTAGCCGCTTACGAGGACAAGGAGACGCCCTGCCGGGTGCAGGTGAAGTGGTGCGGCTCCTTCCATATGGTCGAGATCGGCCATTCCCCGCTCGACGTGGTCGCGTGGCACGGCAACTACGCGCCCTATAAATACGACCTCAAGACCTACTCGCCGGTTGGCGCCGTCCTCTTCGACCATCCCGATCCGTCGATCTTTACGGTGCTGACGGCACCCTCGGGGGAGGAAGGAACGGCCAATGTTGACTTCGTCATCTTCCCGCCACGATGGCTGGTGGCCGAGCACACCTTCCGTCCGCCCTGGTATCACCGAAACATCATGAGCGAGTTCATGGGGCTGATCTACGGTCGCTATGACGCGAAGGAGGAGGGCTTCGTGCCCGGTGGCATGAGCCTGCACAACATGATGCTGGCCCATGGCCCGGATTTCTCCGGTTTCGAGAAGGCGTCGAACGGCGAGTTGAAGCCGGTCAAGCTGGACAACACCATGGCGTTCATGTTCGAGACCCGTTTCCCGCAGCAACTGACGAGGTTTGCGGCGGAGCTCGAGACGCTGCAGGACGACTATGTCGACTGCTGGTCCGGTCTCGACCGGAAATTCGACGGCACGCCCGGAATCAAGTGACTTCCAGCGGCACTCCGTGACATGCTGCCGAGCTCCATCCGCGCCGTTCGGCGCGGGTCAACACCATGATCGGAAACACCATGAAACTCGCGACGCTGAAAGACTCCACCCGCGACGGCAAGCTCGTCGTGGTCTCGAAAGATCTCACCCGTTGCTCCGAGGTGGGGCATATCGCCCGCACGCTGCAGGCGGCGCTCGACGATTGGGCGCATGTGGGGCCGCGGCTGGCACGCGTTGCCGAGGGGATCGAGACCGGTTCGCAACCGACCATGCGTTTCCATGAACACGATGCCGCCTCGCCGCTGCCGCGGGCCTTCCAGTGGGCGGACGGTTCGGCCTACGTCAATCACGTGGAATTGGTACGAAAGGCGCGCAATGCCGAGATGCCGGCGAGCTTCTGGACCGACCCGTTGATCTATCAGGGCGGCTCCGACAGTTTCCTCGGGCCTCGCGATCCGATTCTGATGGCCGACGAGACCTGGGGGATCGACATGGAGGGAGAGGTCGCGGTGATCGTCGACGACGTGCCGATGGGGGCGACGCTCGACGACGCACGGGAAGCGATCCGTCTCGTTCTGCTCGTCAACGACGTTTCGCTGCGCAGCCTTATCCCGGCCGAGCTCGCAAAGGGGTTCGGCTTTTACCAGTCCAAACCCTCTTCCGCTTTTTCGCCGGTTGCAGTGACGCCCGATGAGCTGAGCGAAGCCTGGGATGGCGGCAAGTTGCATCTGCCGCTTCGCGTCGACCTCAATGGCAAACCCTTCGGCCGCGCCAATGCGGGTATCGACATGACCTTCGATTTCCGAGAGCTCATCGTTCATGCCGCCCGCACCAGACCGCTTTCGGCCGGCACGATCATCGGCTCGGGTACAGTCTCCAACAAGCTCGACGGTGGGCCAGGCAAGCCGGTCGCGGAAGGGGGTGTTGGCTACTCCTGCATTGCCGAACTGCGCATGATCGAGACGATCGAAAATGGTGCGCCGCAGACCTCATTTCTCAAATTCGGCGACGTCGTGCGGATCGAGATGAAGGATCAGACCGGACACTCGATCTTCGGGGCGATCGAGCAAAAGGTGGAGAGATACGAGCGCTGATGCGGCGGGAAGGGAGGCCAGGCAATGAACGAAGCCGTTCTCTACGACTATTGGCGCTCCTCGGCGAGTTATCGCGTGCGGATCGCGCTCAATTTGATCGATCAAGACTATCGCTCCGTTCCGGTTGATCTGCTCGCCCGCCAGCACCGGAGGGGAGAGCATCTCGCCCGCAATCCGCAGGGACTCGTGCCCGTGCTGGAGATCGACGGCGCGCGCTTCACGCAATCGCTCGCCATCGTCGAGTATCTTGCCGAAACGCGGCAAGGCACGGGCTTCCTGCCTGTGGACGCGGTTCACCGCCAGCGGGTGCGTGCGCTCTCCTATGCCATCGCCATGGATATCCATCCCATCTGCAATCTCGGGGTCGTCGCGCATGTGATGGCCTCCGCGGGCGATGGCGAGGCGGCCCGGCGAACCTGGATGCAAAAATTCATCGGCGAGGGGCTTTCGGCTTTCGAGCGCCTGCTCGATCACCCCTCGAGCGGAACCTTCTGCCATGGCGACCAGCCGACCATGGCGGACATCTGCCTCGTGCCGCAGGTGTATAACGCCCGTCGCTGGGAGGTCGACCTCTCGGACTGCCCGCGGATCGTCGCCATCGACGCGCACTGCGCAGCAATCGACGCCTTCGCCCGCGCCCATCCCGATCGGGCAAAGCCTGAGCCCTGATCTTTCATTCAAGATTTTTTCGTCACAATGGGCCGTGGCCGGTTCCGTCCAGCCGATGTCGCGAATGGATCGGCGGGCCAGAAAACGTCACGCTAGTTTTTCGCGACTGCCCGAGAGGCCGGAAACACCTCCTGAATGAGAGACCATCGATGAAAAGCTATGTGCTGACCGTCAGCTGTAAATCCACCCGCGGCATCGTCGCCGCCGTTACCGGCTATCTTGCGGAAAAAGGCTGTTACATCAGCGACAGCTCGCAATTCGATGATCTCGATACCGGTCTCTTCTTCATGCGGATCTCCTTCATCAGCCAGGAAGGGGCGAAGCTTGAGGAATTGCGCGAGGGCTTTCAGCCGGTTATCAAGCGCTTCGACATGATGATGGAGATCCGCGATTCCGAAGAGCGCATGAAGGTGCTGCTGATGGTGTCGCGCTTTGGCCATTGCCTGAACGATCTGCTCTACCGCTGGAAGATCGGCGCGCTGCCGATCGACATCGTCGGCGTCGTCTCCAACCACTTCGATTACCAGAAGGTTG
>Ga0214544_1000124_pt1 | contig 110214 bp, 60 predicted proteins | sample CNSS3metaG_FD_160074 | JGI IMG/M metagenome (GOLD analysis project Ga0214544, IMG submission 160074) | Root nodule microbial communities from cowpea collected in UCLA plant growth center, Los Angeles, California, USA - CNSS3 | ecosystem: Host-associated > Plants > Roots > Nodule | place: USA...
ATAAATATATATATATATATATATATATATATATATATATATATATATATATATATATATATATATATATATATATATATATATATATATATATATATATATATATTGGTCGGTGAATATGAAAGGAATGAATTTTGAATTATTAGGGTACATACATTGCATATTTATTTTGTATTAATGCACTTGAGGTTACTGTTTATAGTACTCAAAAAAGCCTTTTAATAAATTGTTTTGCAGCTAAAGAAATAAGAAAAATATACAAGTGTATAATTATTGCAAATAAAAAAGTAAGAACATAAATAATTATGACTTAGAAAGAAAAAAATTATACTAAGAGAAGTTGAGATTTGGAAAAAATAATTGCATAAGAAAAAAAGTGGAGTTGAAAACTTAATAGTTACAGACAAAATAAATGTAAAAAAGGTTTTAAAAGTAATTATTTTAGTCTTTTTTAAGAATTTAATTTTCATTATTGTATTTTAAATATATTTTTAATCCCCTTGGTATAAAAGTAATATTTAAAATTATCCACAAAAATTAATCCTTCAAAAGCGTAATTTTTATTAGTTATTTATTTCATAAATTAATCTTAAAATAATCAGTTACTTTTTACATTTGTGGGATGGTATGGTTGCTTATGTAAAAATAGAAGACATGTCCATTACCATTTAGTAAGAGAGTCCTGTATATCAATTTGACATGTTAATTGTATGGTTATTAATTCATTGTTATTGTCAATAAATCTTTTGGAAGTTTGATCTCAGTCACAACTATGGATCTGGGACAGGTATGTGAAATTTCAATCAATTATGTATGTTTTCTGCATTTCATTCAATCAATTACAATTTCATTTTCATTTTCATTTCCCCCTTCTTTGTTGGAGACATTTTTAATTTTTTCTCTTCTACATTGAAGAAAAATAACGAAATTATGTGTCAGACATATATTTTTGTGGGAATTTCTTTATATACACTCTCCAAATCTTTTGTTTATAAATTCTACTCAAGTTCGTTGTATGTCCATTGATTTCGTGGGAATGATTATATTATCGTTCTCTTCTCTGCGATAGTTAACTCATCCATTGTACTCTGCGTGCAGCCTGTAGAGGAAAACTACGCTAATCCAAACACTTGCTTCTTTCATGTTCTCTTCAAGGTTCACTTTATTTAATGTATTTGCATTATTTCAACATTTCTCTGTATTCACCGATGGCCGATGTTAGTTCTAAAATGTGTAACGTTTTTCATTTTGTGTGTCTGGCAGGCTACGGCTTTGGCATTTTACATTCTCTCTACCCTCTTTATTGATAACTTTGTCATCATTTTCGTGATTACTGTTCTTCTAGCCGCTCTTGACTTTTGGGTAGTCAAGAATGTGAGTGGGAGAATTTTAGTTGGTTTACGGTGGTGGAATGAAATAAATGATCTGGGTGAGAGTGTTTGGAGATTTGAGTGTCTTGATCAAGAGGTGCGAATTGCTTGTTTTACTCAATTGCAACTTGCATGTTGTTATCCTATTTTTCAAAAGTTCTCTCTCTATGGAGATACATTATGTATTTTGTTTGTTTTTTCTCCAGTCATTGGCCCGGATCAACAAGAAAGATTCATGGCTTTTCTGGTGGACACTTTACCTTACAGTAAGAAAACATCAATTGATAAGAGATTGTGATGGCATTCTAGTTTTTCTTATATCCTTTGGCTATTTACTGTAATTTGTCAGAACAATTGAAGGGGTAGTACACAGATCAGGCTTATTTAGATGGTTCATGTGTTGTTTTGATATGAGTACTGAATAAGGTAAATAGAGTGACTGATTCTGTTATATGTTGGATCTGAATGGAAAGTATAATTGACATTTGGGTTTTTCCATTGCTTACATTTTGTTTTTTTTATCACCACTCATCCAAAATATTGTTATCCATTACATAATTTTCTTGTGTAAATCTCTACAGGCAGTTGCGTGGACCCTGATGGCAATATTCTCACTCATAAAGCTGCAAGCTGATTACCTCCTAGTTGTTGGAGTTTGTTTAACCCTTAGTGTTGCAAATATTATTGGTTTTACCAAATGCCAAAAAGGTATGCTGATTTGTGTATCTTATATTTCCAAACATATTTATTGGTTTAAGGTGGGGTCACTTGCTCACTCTAATTTATCTTCATACTTCCAACATAAATTAATTCATTATACTACTAACATATAAATAATGTCATCTTCAAGAGTTGAAATTGGGACATACTATTTGATTGCATCTGTTTCTCTTGTGGGGTTCCATGAAAACATGTTCAGAGTTCATTGTTTACATGTCAAATGGTAATTTATGAATTTTCTTATAATTTTCTGGATTGGTGCGATATAGTGTCCTCAACGTAATTGCTTTTCTTTTATCTTAATTTGTTGCGGTTGGGTCACGATATGTTCTTTTCTGTTGGCAATCCTTTATATGTATTAAATGGAGAAAGATTTTGCAATGGATACCGCTGATTAGTTATTTTCAGATGCTAAGAAACGGATTCAACAATTTGCCACCCAAACAATTGTCTCACGGGTCACATCTACATTACAATCAACATTCAGTGTTGTTTGAGGAATCTCTTACCCCTACGTCAGTTGCAGAAGAAAACTCTGCGAAGGAAAAGTATAAACTACTTAGAGTAATAAAGAGTCTGAAAGAGGAGAGGTAGCCCTGGCCCAGTTCTGCAACCAGCTAGATGATGGGTAGAGTATTAGATCAATTGCATTGACTATGACCCAACACATGCAAAATTTTGTACCTTCCACTGTAGTGGCTATGACTATTATTGTCAAATCATGTTTTTTCTTTGTTATGTTTTTGCATTCAAGTTTTAAGAATAACGTTTTGTATTACTCTATTTCTGTATCCATTCTACCATTTATGTTATAAAAGCTCAACTAAGCATTATTACGATTTTATGGTCCTAAGAGATCTCAGTTAAGCCAATACTTGCGTGAACAAAGAAATACAAAACGAACCTAAAAATAGGTAAATCAACCCTATATCTAAAAAGACATATTTAATGAAATCCAACCAAAAAAAAATGTTTATGAACCATCTCATATACAGAGAATAAACTCAAATACTTCTCCATTTTGTAACAAAATCTCTTCTTTGCCAACTTGGACGGAACTTGAAGTTATTAATGCTACTCGATTTAATTGCAAGATTAAGCGGAGTCTCAAAATCTTCATTAATCATATCTCCCAAAAATGCGTAAACACTTAAAATTCTGCACAACAGTTATTGACATTCGAGCTTGGAGAATGTTTTATGTACAAAATTCATTAAAACATGATCTAAAATCCTTTAACTTGGAATCAAGATAAACAATATGGTGAATCCAGGGAGTGCGAAGCTTCAAAGCATATAGTTTTCCTTTATGTGCATAACCAATATTTGGAGAGCGCTTTTTAAATCTCATTCGGAAAAATTATTAATTTCTTTTTCCACACATGATTTGTTTGCCTAATTGCTCCCCAATTGAATTTACAGAAAAAAATTATAAGATTATTTCCTGTGGTGTTTAGAGTTCAAGATGTTCCTTTGCACGAACAAACATCAATTCTTAATACATTGTAATAGAAACAAATACATAAATTAATTCATATATGTTTTTAACAGAGTGATTTTATTACCAACTAGTTTTATCTGACAATACATGTTATGATCATTATTGTGAGGTGTGTTGTGACTAAACAAAAACGCATGCAACTGATTATTTGAATATGTAATTGTTGTTAACCAACCTCGAGTTCATAGTATAACTTTCCATTATCAGCTGCTCTCGAAGAAGTTGAAAGAATACTTGATTCACTAGCACTGCATATTGAGTAAGTGATCATCAATTAGGATAACAAAAAACAGCACGCGCTCGAGGGACTTAATGTTAAACGGCGTCGTCTGGGTAAAGGGTCGTGGTAGTAAACTCGACATAATTATTGCATTAGCCATTGCCAACACAAAGACGAGAGAAGAAAAGAAGAGCAACATGTATAGAATATTTTGAATACGGAGCACTTTCATGATTTTATCTTTACAAGACGTCTCATAAAATTGAAAAAGGAATAAGTGTTATAAGGAGTATATTAAATACATTATTAAAAGTTGGTAAAATATTAAATGTATGATTAGAAAACAATAGAAGATGTAAGAAGATTCTAGAAATCTCTTTATTTTAGTGTTAGAGATCTCTTTATTTTAGTATTAGAGTTCTTTAGAAGCTATTAATGTATTGTTTCAAATAAATGAATAACGATCTTCTTTCCATTATATTAATTCTTTCTAGTAAGGATATTTAAATTTTTTAAATTTTCTTTTGTCTCGACTCTTAAGGGATGTAGGATTATTGAGTGCAGTGGAAGAGAAATCCTCGGTCGAAGACTAAGGAGAATGAAGGTTCATCCCCCAATGGAAGGTTAGGAGAAATCATTTGACGCCATTATTCTAATTCCAAGTATATTGAGTGATATTGCTAAGGTTAATCACCGCATCCAAGGTATTATGAATTTTGAAGCCGGAACTTCATACTCCTAAGCCATGTGGATTATTGGGTTTACCAGAACATAAGTCCATAAGTGAGGATTCATTATGGAGAGCTAGGAAAAATCATTTGACACCAATGTATTTATCCCAAATTTGATAAGTGACATCATTAGAATCAGTCACTGTCACGACATTTTGCACTTTGGAAAGTCTAGTTGAGATGCAAGGAGAACAAGAATTCATCCCATCTTTGATTTTAGAACCTAAAATTATGTTACAGTTTTATTCTTGAAAAACATCTCATAAATTTTTTTAAAAAAAGAAAGAAATGTTTAAACTTTACTCCCCTGGGACTAAATAAATTAAAATAATTTGTGATCCACACTTTTTTTCAATTTTTTATTCTTCTCATTTATCCTTACATAACATCACTCACATGTGTATTTCTCTTCTTTTTTTTCATCTCTCCCCTATTTTTCTTTCACGAAAGCTTGGTTCAAAAAGACACCAATTTAAATAATCTTTATCATATACCAACGTTTTCTTCCCGAGACTTTTAACCTACTTTATTAGTGGAGAGGAAAAAAGAAAGTGTGAAACAGTTTGTAATTGAATAATAATATTAAATTGTTTTTGTATTAATAATGCTTAACTTATTTTCTCTTTAAAATTTCATGTTATAATACAGAGAAATTAAAGTTTATGCAAAAACAAAAAATGCTATGCACACGAATTGCTGTTTTTTTTTTTTTTAAAAAAAGCTTATATTGGTGGAGTAATAAAATATTTATGTATTTTCTTAAATTTTCTTGTTAGATATATAAATACTCTGATATGCTTAACTTTTGTTGAGAATAAATAGAAAGAATCTTAAAATAAACTTTTGATTGTAGTAAACTATAATAGGCTAATCTGAATGTAAGAAATTGTTCAACAATCATTTGGAGGCAAGAATTTTCCACCAAAGAAGAAAAGCCCTATCCCCTTGCTATATGCTTTGCCGAAGATAACGCAACTTCCCCAAACATAGAAAAAAATGCATCACTTTACTCTGATCACAGAATAAAAATATCACGGTTGAGAGTTACTACTGCAAACTTCAAACCCCACGTTCGAGTTAGAAATAGAGAGTAACCTAAATTTTGTACGCAACTAATAGATCTACTCGTAGATATTCAACCGTAAAAATCTAAAATAAATATAGTTTTGCTAAAAGAGGACACAACATGGGGATTCTGTGGTCAGAAATCAGAATCTCAATCTTGGTTTCCCAAGGTAGCATTTCTCCTTTCTATACATAAGAAAAAGGTCACATTCACATTCATATTCCATTCTACCCACATGGTTTTCTCCATGCTTGTTTCTTTTCACAAGTTTAAAACATCCTTTCTCGAACCTCTCCAGTAGCCAGTACCAATTTATCATTTCCATTAACGTTGTTGTATTCTTTTGTTATGATCACGAACAACCTTGTTTGCAACTGCACCATGAAACCATCCCCTAAGATTCTAATGGGTTACAAGAATTCATCGTTTCTTGCAAGATGCCACCATACTCTAACCATGTCTATGTTCAATAACTCCACCACTTGTGGCCTCAATCTTCATCTCAACACCATGCAGTGCCCTTTTCACGTGCGGGAATTTGGGCGCATAATGCATGGAAGCCAACAAGTTTTCGGGCTGCTCCCTTCGAGTTTTGGCCAATCAAATTCCATCGGTTTAAGCGCAACAAGAAGCACAAAACGGGGTGTGTCTGCCACTGCCGGGATAGACTTCAAATTCAAGTCTCGTGACTTCTCAAGCTCCGTGGAGACATATGAGAACATTAATGGTAAAATGGTTTACGTAAAGGATGGCATGAATGTAGCGGAGGAAAGGGTTGACAATGACGAGGATAGTGTTGCAGGAGAGGAAGTGTCTGGTTTAGAAGCTGACGCGGAAAATAAGAATAGTGAGAATGTACAAGAGGGTGAGAAGGTAGAGGAAGAGGAGACAGAAGTGGAGAAAGAGGCATGGAAGTTATTGCAAGAGGCACTTGTGACATACTGTGACAACCCTGTGGGGACGGTGGCGGCGAACGATTCGGAGGATCAGCAAGCTTTGAATTATGATCAGGTTTTTATAAGGGATTTTATCCCTTCGGCTCTTGCTTTCTTGCTCAAGGGAGAAAATGAGATTGTCAAGAACTTTCTCCTTCACACCTTGCAGCTCCAGGTAATATACATGCATACACATTGATTTCTCTTGTACTTTGTTGGCATCATGTCATGATTGATTTCTCTTTATTGATGTTTAATACGGTGCATCATTCTCCCAATTAAATTGCAAGAGTTGGGAGAAAACAGTGGACTGCTATAGCCCAGGGCAGGGCCTGATGCCTGCTAGTTTCAAAGTTAAAATTATGAAAGTTGAAGGAAAAAGTGAAGAAGTTTTAGATCCTGATTTTGGGGAATCTGCTATAGGTCGTGTTGCTCCTGTAGATTCAGGTTAGATTTTCTGTTCTTTACGATATGCCTGCAAAAGGGTAATTCTTTGGGGATTGCTTGTACGAGCATTGTAAACAGAAGCGATTTCTCAGAATATTATTTGAGTAACATCATAAAATGACTTGTTTCTTTGTTTGGTTTCGTGATAGGATTGTGGTGGATCATCCTGCTACAGGCTTATGGGAAGATTAGTGGGGACTACGGTTTGCAAGAAAGGTTGGATGTTCAAACAGGCCTAAAAATGATCCTTAATCTGTGCTTAACGGATGGCTTTGATATGTTTCCTTCTCTGTTAGTAACTGATGGATCTTGCATGATAGACAGGAGGATGGGTATTCATGGCCACCCCCTTGAGATTCAGGTGATTATATACTCAACATTAATGTATCGGGGTTGAACTTGAGATGAGAAACTCTGGATTTTCAGAATTCTGTCTCTACTCTTAGAATCTCTCATTTTGGTTGAACTTATGTGGTAAGTTTTTGTTCTGCAGGCCTTGTTTTACTCAGCTCTTCGTTCGGCCCGTGAGATGGTTGCTGCAGATGAAAATTCCAAGAATCTGGTTGGAGAAATTAACAACAGACTCAGTGCACTATCATTTCACATTAGAGAATACTATTGGATGGATGTGCAAAAGATGAATGAGATATACAGGTACAAAACAGAAGAGTACTCATTGGATGCCACAAACAAGTTCAACATCTATCCAGATCAAATCCCTCTGTGGCTAATTGATTGGGTTCCAAAGAACGGAGGATATCTGTTGGGGAATCTGCAGCCAGCTCATATGGATTTCAGGTTTTTCATGCTTGGAAATCTTTGGTCAATCGTTTCCTCTTTGGGCACCCCAAAACAGAATGATGCCATTTTGAACCTGATAGAAGCAAATTGGGATGATCTCGTGGGGGAAATGCCTCTTAAGATATGTTATCCTGCCTTGGAGCATCATGAATGGCGAATAATTACAGGCTCTGACCCCAAGAATACGTATAAACTTTTCCCTTCATATTTCTTTCAGTTGTTTAGAAGGCCTGAGTTCTTTCTTTTATCTTTTAGGATAAAAGAAGTACATTAAAGAATGCATAGTGTTTGTATTATTGTCTCTATGGCGTACATCTCAAGTCTTAACTGAAAACACCATGCTTAATTTGTGCAGCCCTTGGTCATATCATAACGGTGGGTCCTGGCCAACCCTTCTGTGGCAGGTAAATTTCTTTCCACATTGAAAACAACTTTGTTTTAATTAATGAAAGTTTAGAACATGTTGTTCATCTTCACAACTAAACCTTGCTTCAATATTGATGTGTTTCCTAATACATGTCTTCAGTTCACACTTGCATGCATGAAAATGAATAGAACTGAACTGGCAGAGAAAGCAATTGCTTTGGCTGAGAAAAGGCTTCCCCGCGATTCTTGGCCAGAATATTATGACACACGCACAGCAAAATTTATTGGCAAACAAGCCAGGCTTTATCAAACTTGGACTTTAGCTGGGTTCCTTGCATCTAAGATGCTTTTGAAGAATCCTAATTTGGCTTCCTTGTTATGCTGGGATGAGGATTTTGAGATCCTTGAGAATTGTATTTGTTTGCTTCACAAGAGTGGCAGAGCCAAATGCTCTCGTGTTGCTGCCAAGTATCAGATTCTCGTGTGATGAGAGGCCTTCTATACAATAAAAGGTCCAGGGTATGGTATGATTTTTATAGGAAATGGTAAAAATTATGATGGTTGTGAATATGATAAATATGGCTTTCCTTTGATGAGAGATGGAGATTCTACTCATCTGTATATATGCAAACATGTACCTACTGAATTTTCTTTTATTAACATGTGTTCCTTATTTCAAAAATACGAAACTTGCCGGTTATGTCAATTGATCTTTGCAATGTAAAAGAGTGTTCCGTCCATTTACTTCTTCATATATTTATTTGTTGTTTGTTTTCTACATTCCCCAGTTTCCCAAAACACATACACTCAATGATCAGAATAATTCTCGTTTCAACGGTTATGACTAATTCTCAATTTGTATAGAACGGATTTCCTGTATTAATCATCTTTTTAGGTTTGCGTGGTACAACTGATTACGTTTAGTCGATTTGGGACTAAGGAGAGGGAATCTAAAATGCAATTACTGAGGTAGTAAACTCTCCCAGAATGATATCAAACATGGAATTCAACCTTTAGCCGCTGATATATTTTCAATACATAATGTACATCCCAACCACACAACACATGTAAGCAAATCATGGAAACAGAAGCATGAAAACATTAGAAACCTGCCGAATAGCCAAAGAAAAGGCATCACTTATGTTAAATTAATAAATAAAATTGGTCACCTCTTATTTGCTATCTACATGCTAAAAGTATAACCTTCAGAAACTAAATCTGGGAACTTCACAGAAGTCCTCTTCTTCTCTTGTAGTCACTGATAGTTAATGTAAGTGCATGCCTACTCCCATCATTGTCAGAAACCCGGCACCCAACTGTTGCTTCTATTTTTTGTTTCCTTGCCAGAAATCCATTTTTGAGACCCTGTGGTCCACCAAAATTCTTGAGTTCAGACAAAGAGATAGGCAAGTCGAAATCATGCAGCATGTTTGATTCTGTTCCACCATCCACAGGAGCATTGGTATCAATCAACTTCCCTTCATTAGCAGCTGCTTGCAATGCCAATTCTGTGACTTCAACACCAACCTTTGTTGTAACACCTGTTTCTTCCTTCTCTTCCTCCTTACTAACTTCACCATCCTTTTCTCCTTTTTCTTCATTCTTTTCGGTATCTTTGCCGTAGTAATTCCTCGACCTTGTCCACCTCCTCGAAAAGGGATCATAGCCTTCCTCACCAGCTTTCAAATTGGCATTCGACAGTTTATGCTCAGACAAGTTCTTGAAGTTCTCAACCTTGTTCTTCCTGTTCATCTCAGCCAGCCTCAAAGCCTTGGTATCAGTCTCCCGGGATTTACGACATGCTTCCAAATCCGCCAGCTTTCTCAAGATCCTATCCACCTCTGCTTCATCATTCTTACACTTTGCAACCTCCAACAGATTCTTCATACGATCCTTCTCCACTGCAATGTTCAGTGGCCTAGATGGGGCTGATTTTTTCTCCTCTAGCATCTGCTTCACCGTGGCGGCTGAATAAACATAAGCGCTTGTTCTTTTTATGGCCTCCTTCTTCTCTAACACACTCATCTTACTAGGCATTTGGCTGCAAGTTCTTTCAACTTCTCTAACCCACTGTCTGAACTCTCTCTCCAAGGGTGCAGAATCTGAAACTACAGCCACCTGAAACTTTTTAGCAGAGTTCTCACTTCCCCACACACAGACTAGATACTTGTGAGTGACTCTATTCTCTACCTTGTAATGCTTATTTGGGTCACCTCCATCAACTCTCTGCACTGTGCAGAGCCTGTAAACAGGTCCACTTTCTGACTTTCCTATGCCAATTCTCACAAAACATCCAACAATTAACTCCTCAAAAAATGGTTCATTCAACCACTTCACGAGCTTTGATCTCCTAATGGTGATTTCCCTTATGTTCTCAAAACTTGGCATCCTTGATTCATGAATGTTCTTGTCATCATCACTGTCACCCAATCCACCATCATCAGACGAGTCTCTTTCACTGTCAGACCGAATAACACTCTCACTTTGACTAGAGCTACTTGGACTTGCCGTGGCCCCAGGTTTCTGCTTGCTACTTGAGCCTGATCCTGAAGCCTTTCCCAATTTATCATGAGGGTCTACGGTTTGTTGCTTCATCCTTTTCGCGCGCAATTCACTTAGAACATCTCCCTTAGAAGCCGTCCTCTCAGCATTTCTAGCCGAGGAACGAACCTTGGCAGATGATGGATGATGAGATGAATTTGCTGCAGAACCAGTCTTTGCACTTGCATTTTTGTTTTCTCTCTTGGATCTCATTTTCTCTTTGAATTCCTTTTCACATTTTTTGGTTGCTCTATTAGACAAAATCATCTCCCTTTCAAGTTCTGTCATATTTGCGAGCTTCTGTTTGTCGTCTTCGTTCTTGTAGAGATCACTGCCAACGTCAGATTCTTCACTGCTACCACCATCTCTATCAGGAGCTCCATCCTCCAAGTCACCCCCACCATGCTCATTGCGAATACTATTATTACTACTTCTTCTGCTGACGTCTAATCTCTTCTTCAGTGGAACATGGGATGAATACCTCTGTGGTTTCTTGTTTGCACCCTCATCAGAGTCTTCTTCTCTAGAATGGCTTCCACCATCGGAGAATGCCGCACCACCCTCACGTTTAGATTTGGAGTTCCGAGACTTGTGCCGCTTTCTCACCGGAGAACTGGTCCTTCCAGCTGCCTCAAGAAGCATGTTTTCCAAGTCTGCCATCCTCTTTTCTGTGTTGAGTTATATGATTATTCGAAGTGAGTCACACCCCAAAAACCGCTACAACGTAAATGGAAATTTGTACAATAAGATCATAAGCATTAGTTATCTGACTTATCAAGAATGTGCATATAAATAAGCAGAAAGAAAAATAGAGACTAATGTGATAAGCTTCGACTTTCTGGGTGATAGATAGTACTGAACTGACTCATCTTAATAGGCCACAATATGTAACGTAGTCAAAGTTTAAAAATTAAAAGATAATAATAAGCCAGAAAAGATAAAAAAACAGAGAAACACCTGATGAGAGGCAATTGTGTGAGGGAACAAGAAAACGAGGAAGGGCTGGAGTAAGAAGTGGTCCTGTTTGTAGAAATTACATAATTGATCGAGAGTTTGAGAGGTTCTCCGGTGATCACTGGGTGCCTTTTGGTGTGTTTTAGTCCTCTACTCAAATTATATCCTTCTAACAAAAATGGTTGTAAATTTTACAACTCCCAATTTATAGAAACTAACTCCTATATATATATGTATGACTTGCGCATATGATGCTTGACTGATTCATATAAACAATTTTCATTATATGCGTATTATTACCAAACAGGTATTATTGTTGTCATTGGTATTTATTGAGAATATTTACTTAAATGTTTTGTTATTTAAATTAGTTTTTAAGAATTTTTTTTTTAATTTTATAAATATCTTCACATAAATATAAAAATATATTTAATTATTATTTAGATTTTAAAATTTAAGATTGAGTTGAGATATCGTAAAATTTTGATATTTTGTCAGACTTTACTCTATATATAAAATACATAAATAAAATAAATAACGAAACTAATTTTTTTAAAGATTATACTTTAAAACAATATAAATATGTTATATATTTTTTAATGTGAAGAAAAATATTGAAAGGGGCACAACCCTTTAATCCATAAAGATTAGACGATATATATGATTAAAAAATTATTTTAACAATTTAAACAGAATAAAATAAATATTAAAACAAATAGAAAGAGAATAGAGCGAATAATTACATATTTATTTCATATCAAATTAAAAAGATGGAAGATTTCTTTATTTATATATATAAAAGTAATGTAAGAACTTTTAGTAAACTAAAGACCGTTAATATTCATAAAAACAAATTTATTGATCATTTTTAACCGGTAAAAAAAAATTCTAACAAATCCACGTGGATTAGTTAGATAAATTTTATATTATGATAGTGATGCGTTAATGATCCACGTGCGGATAAAGTTCAGGTAACATGCGACCAAATTATAGTGTAAGGATTCTCCCCTGTTTTCTTCCCTATAAACTATACGGTTTGTTTTTTATATATTTTTTTCATATATTTTCTATGTTAGTTATTTTAAACTCAACGACTAGACTACATAATAGTTTGTGAATGAAATGTTGGGTAATTGTGTTTGATATAATATCCTAGTTTTGGATTGGAGGAATTTATTGGTAGCCTATATAAGTGCATTGAAATTAAATGTTGAGATACACGAGTTAATGTTAATGTTACGATGTCAACCTTTAAAATGGACCTACTACCTATTCTACGTGTCTTTCACACATAAAATTCATACCAAACATCAATGACATTAGAATATTAACAAAACCAACAAGGTTAACCTATAGCTATAAATAAAACTTAAAGTAGGTTATAGTATCTCTACCTCTATTTAGAGTAACATTGTTCCTATTATACATTATTATAAAATATTGTTTCTTATAAAGAAGACTATAGATCTTACAAATATTAACAAAAACATGGTACCATATATGCATTTAATATTTCGTTGCTCTATTAGAATTAAATTCATTTGAACCATAATTATTTCCACTAAATGAACGAGTGTTTCATGTCTATCAAAATATTGATAATTTGATCGAAATTAGGTGTTTACCTTAACAAATTTTTAGGTAATGGATATGGAATGTTAGATATACTTGTCTTTCAAAACATGTAAATCTAAGTGATGAGTTGGGACACAGACACAGACTGAGCCTAAAAGACTAACTCATAACCTGGTCGCTGATACAGTTTTTCGTTGACATCAATTTTGGTTTCGAAAAATGATCTGATTCGAATTCAACTGAATTGGGTATATGTATGTATTCGAGATTATTTAACAGAAATTACAATTTTTTATCAAATAAAATATTCAATTAATTTTATCATCTAAAAATAATATGATACGTAATTAATTTATAACAAAAAGATGGAAAAATTAATAAATAATTTAATAGATTATTTGTTCACATTGTCTAATAAAATACAATAATTAATATCAAATAAATTTATTAAAATAATTAACAATTTATTAATATCACGTTATAATTACTAGTTAGAAAACAAAACTAAAGTAACTGGATGGTATAACTTGCTCCATTCGAAGTTCAAACTGATAAGGTTTGCAAGAGCCCTGAAATCTTAGTTTTCATATACGTTTTGAAATTGCTTTAATAAAGTATAGTTATCACATAATTTCATTCCTTAAATGTATAGTATAGTTATAGTCATTTCATAATTCCTTTCCTTTTAGTTAGTCAACTAAATAAATATCATTAGTATGATAAACAAATATTAATTTTTATATAAATAAAACGAATTTAATACATGACAAGACATATGTCATGAGAAATTAGCCACTAATTAAATGTCAGTAGTTGGAAACACCCACGTTAACAAAATAGTACTTCCATTTTTAAAAATAATTAATTAGTTACAAAAAAGTAAATAATAAAGGGTGGGTGTTACAGTGCCCGCAATGTACGGTTATTAGGCCCCCACTGTTCAGGTATGGTGCTCACGTTCTTGTTATGACTCTTTACTTCTTAAGAGTAAAAAACCACATTTCATCATCACCTCACAAAACTATCTATGAGATTGGGTGGTTCACATTTTACACCACCTCATAAATCAAAATATTACTATGTTTTTTATTTTCTCAAATATCACTTTTTTTCAATTAAAATTCTTTTAAAAAATACGGATTCTCCTTAACCCATTCTTACTTCAAAAACCCATCATGTAAAGGAAGTAACCCAAGAAAACGGAGAGTGACCCAAAGATTACCTTTTTACATGTCATAATTTCAATAGGTTAGGCAAAAGTAAATTAATGCATGTACATATCCTACCGCGTCAAATATAAGCTAAAAAATATTCGGTGTCAAAACAAAATCTCAAATGTCAAATAGGAAAAAAAGAAAAAAAAAAAAAAAAACAACACAGCATTCCAGAAAAAGTAAATAACCATCCAAATATGAATCCATTTGTTTCCTCCAAGACGAAATCAAAAGGACGGTTAATTGCTAAAAGAGCAGTATCATATTGATTTCATGATAAAAATAACATTAATAATAAAAAGAGTGACATAAATAAAACTTAATTTGACAGTAATTATTATCATTTTGGATTCATTCACCGTAACTAACCACCAAGACAGAAGATAGTTGAGAATGAATCAGACCTCTTTGACTTGCACAGCCGCAGCGGGCTCCTCCACGCGCTTACTCGCCTGAGCCTCCTCCTCAATCTCGAAGGCGGAGACAGGAAAAGACCGAAATAGCCCTGCGGGGGTTTTGAAGGTGATTTTGCCGGTGGGAGGGTCATCGACGTAGATGTCACTGAGCGTGATCCGGAGCAAGAGCTCCTTCGTCTTCACACCGGTGAGCTTGGAGATCTTTCCCTTCTCTACTTGAGCAGTGACCTCGGGCGCGTAGGACACGAGTTTACCGATTTTCTCGAACTTGTGAGTGTAATTCTTCTTTTGCTTGAGCCAGACGAAGCCGGTTTCTCGGTCGTAACCGCACTCTTCTATGTCTTTGAGGGGCAAGAGACCATTGGGGAGAGAGATTTCCTTGAGTAGCTCTTTGGACTTCACTTGGCAGATTTCGTCCCCGTAGTACACCTCCGATCTCTTCTTCACATCTTCTGCTACCAGAGCCATGTTCACGACGGTGGTGATGATTACTTTTACCGGAGAAATGGGTATTGTTCTTCACCTGTTGAGAGAGGAGAGGGTCTCTTCCGTCATATATAGCTCTCCACCTCTCACTTTAACCTTTCATCTCCCCAAAATTTCAATCTCTGCCCCTCTCTCTCTTTAATGCCTCGTTTAATTCTTTTCAACATTTTCTTGAGTCAAATCATCACCATTATTATTTTTATTAAGATAAAAAATAATTAATTTAGCAACAAATTAAAAATATCATTGCAATTTAAGAATATCAACAAATGTAATTCTTTTATAAAAATCTGTTTTTCTATTTTGACCTAATTTTTTACCTTTTTCAAATTTTTAACCATAACTTGTGGTTTCAAGACGTTGATTGCTTTCTCTTTTAGGAAAGATATCGATTAGTAAAACTCTTTAACTTTCACTCCAAAAATATAAAATAAAATCTAGAGAAAAATAAAAAACATAATAAAAATATGCTGTCTTTCTTCATTGATATCTTATCGATATATCAAAAAGATAATTTACTTTTATATATTTTTATGATAGAGATTATTTCAGTTCATTGATAAAAAACAAAACAAATAATCACATCCTAAATAAATATAGTACGGAGTGAGGAAGTGACTTAGGTGGTTTATAGTGGACAAATAAATCAGCACCATTAAAAATATTAATCTAATAATGAATGGCTTGGATGCATAGTAAACTGTGTTAAACTTCTTAGTTGATCAATCTAAGCACAGTATTTGTTGGTGGGAACAAATGTTTTGGAACAACTTGGTGAAGAAAGAGAAGGAGAAAAGAAAAGGGCAATGAGTGGTGTCAGTCGCCGCGTGCCACCGCAGGCCGCCACAGAAAGTTTTCTTGCGACATCTGTTCAAAGATTAAACATTTGTTGCTAATAGAGTTCATTGGAGTATTACTTTTTGCGCTGGATCGTTTAAGTTGGTGAAATTCGTAAATTGAAAAGAACAATTTTAGAAATGTACTTTTTTGTCGTATTAGCAGGAATTTAAATCACTTACCTAAGCATGATTTGTCTACTCCACTGATCGTATTATTTTTCATCTTTTTCCTGCTTTGTAGGATGTTTCTGAATACGTATTATTTTGACCTATTCAGAGTATGTTTTATTGTTTAACAAGAATACGAATCCGTGAAAAAGGGTTAATAATAATATAAGGATGTTGTAGCATTTGATTAATCACAATAGCTCTATAGCCATTGTTGAGTGTCTAAAAAGACCAAAAAGAACACAATTAGAACGATATGAAAGGGTTTCCATGATATTCTGAGAGTTTTTAAGAGTAACTTATTTAAAGAAATGCATAAATATATAACTTATTAAATCCCCAAATATATAGTTAAAACTTCACAAAAAAAATTAATTTTGTATATAATCAATAAAAACTGACCAAGGCTATTTGTTCGGAAGAGATTAGATTAAAACTTAATTCACCCTGTATATAAAATATTTGACCGACACCAATATATAAGTTTGAATAAGGGTGCAACATGCATGCACCAAAAATTGAGCAAGAAGATGGTGTAAACCGTTTTCCACTTTCCTTCAATGCTTCTTTACATTCTACGCTTCTTTTTACATAGATACATAAGTGTTTTTTTTTTTAATTATGAAAGTAGTTGGCATGGTGATTGGTCATAATTACTAAGTAAAATATGTTATGAATGAAAAAGTGTTGGATTGTTACGTTTAAGCTTGCTTGGTAGAGGTAGGGAACAGAATGAAGATATTTTTTGTAATTGTTGGATAGTGTTGGTGATTGGTACGGTTGAAAATTTATGGCATAATAAAGAGGGTAGCAGTGAGGTTGAGAGAGATAAGGCTGTGAATGGTTCTGGAAAAAATGCAGTTGGGAAGGTCACCGGTTTAAGTTTGAAGAGAGGGTGCCACACCCACGCAACCTCAACTCCATCACTCTCACCGACATCTTCAACAACTTTCCTTATTCTCTCTTTTTTTTTTTCTTTTCTTTCCAACTAAGGAACAACCAACCCACGCTTCAACTAAATCAATTTACTATGTAAATCTATTTATTGCTTCTATTCAATTTTAAAACAATTATTATACCTTCTTCTTGGTGTACAAAATAGACTCATTAACCGTAACAAAGGACTATTTAGATTATTAACCCAAAAAACAACCATTCAGTGCTTATCACCTTCTCTCTGTTTTGGGCTTCATCTAATTCTCACTCATTTTGGACCCTAATTATTTGCACCAGACCCACTTCAATACTTCACAAATCACTAACTACTAAATTAATCAATGTTAAGTAAGGAATGAAAGACTAAATTCATTACTTTTTATCACATTTTATTTAATTCATTTATTATTTATTTCTTTTATTTGGGAAATCTTACGTAATATTTCTTTCCTTAGACGACGTCATATGTTTTTGCATTATTTTAAAATATTTTTCTGTTCCAAGCAATCAATTTCTTACCTGAATTAGTCCTTTACATTAATTAAGTTTTTCTCTGGGTTTATTGTTATCCTCTTATAACCAGTAGAACACATAAGTTCCACGAATGTGTATTAATAAAAAATAATAAAATTATTACTGTTGTTGTTATTTATACAATATATATATATATATATATATATATATTATGTTTGCAGATATAAATGTTGACAATTAAAATGACAAGATTGAGAGCAGGAAGATAGGTGCAGAAAAATATCCCAGGTTCACATTAATTCATACACAAAATTTTCTAAATGTCAACAACACAAGTTTAAACTTTCTAAACAAACGGCAACAAAAATATATTGGCACAACACATTATCAACACTAGATGACATAAATGAAATTGAACCATCATCTTATACGTTGACACAATGCAAGACATATTCTGCAATTGTGTTTTGTGAGCGCATGTTATACGATGATGAATGAGGTGTTAGGTTGGTTTACTCCGATTGAAAAAATCAAGCAAGCTCACGCTCATATCCGTATCTTCCAACTCATCATTCTCTGGTCGAAAGCAATCCGAAAACCACAGAGCTTTCGTATGAATCTCGTTATTCTCATGAAGATGCAACGTTTCAATCTTGTCCAATCCTCCACATTCCTGAACCCTTTGAGCAAAAATATTGCCATTATCGTCCTTGTTAGCTTCTCCAACTGCCCAAATGTTCATCAGCCCGTCCAGACAAACTGTCACAAGCTTTGGGTCTGGACAGGTCAAGAGTTGACATAGTGCCTCAATGCAACCCTCAGCCGCAAGGACCCTACCATAATAATGTTCATCTCACAGTTTTAGATCAACTCATCATTACAATAATATGCATAAGAGAATGTCTTTTTATACCTGATATTGTCATCAGATCCTTTAGAGGTGACATTGAAGATCGCGCAGGCAGCCTCCTTCTTCACCTCAAACTCAGCATTATGGACAACGTTAACAAGACAAGGAATAATGTTGGCATCGATCACAGCCTGCACAAGTAATAAAATAACCATTTTTTAGAAGCTTTCACCATTGATTATTTCTAGAAATGAAGTTTACAAAAATAATATGGAGTCAGAGATCCATTAGCCTTTCTTACCTGTATCTGAGCTGGAGTCCTAGATGTGATAACTGCGATTATACAACTAGCTTCTTTAAATATGTTTTTTGTGTATTCACGCGTGAGAAGTTGGTGAAGACACGGGAGCAACTGGTTATCGATCACAAACTGAAAATAAATGACCTTTTTTAGTAGCAATGGAATTATTTACTTCAGATGAAAAGATGAAAAGATGTGAAACATATTCTTTCTACCTGCGTCTGAGCCTCACCAGCAGCAGCAATATTTCCTAAAGCCTCAAGTGCAGGCAGAATAACTCCATTTGATGGATACCTGCTAAATGAAATTTAAATATATTTTTTTCCTAGGAAATGAATAGACACACAAAAGGGAAGAGAGGAGCATACTGAAGAAGTTGCACAAGTTTTTGGCAAATTCCTAATTCAATAATAGCTTCAATATTCTCAATATGATCATCCGAAAGGTAAGCCAAAGTCCAACATGTATCTGTTAAAACATCTTCATCGGTCGCATGGATGAGTCGCTCAAGAGCAGGTAAGACAGTCTTTACCTGACAAGGATCAACCCATTTCTCACTAACATACTCTAATAATATACATAGATATGCATGTCACGATGTAGTTATATTTTAACTGTTGATACAAGATATTACGCAATCCTCAGACTAACAAGGTAATTGGATTCAGTGTAATAAAATTTGCATGCTTACCTGTTCAAATTTTACTGGAGGAATTCCAAGGAACAAAACAGATAAACACCATGTAGCAGGTCTCAGTATATACAATGATGCATGTGGTTGCAACTGACATAATAATGGCATGAGAGCACCATGGCTAAGAACAAGATCCCTATACTCTGGGGAGTCACCAACAATGGTTCCTAAAATCCACATTGCCTGTACAAGACATGGATAACCAAACTGAGAATAATCAAGAAAAGCAAATAAAAGTATTTATAAGTACTTTAACAAAACGTTAACGTCTTGCTTAAAGAGATAATAAAACTGAGTTATAAACACAAGAAATTAAAGAGTTTGAAAAGCAAAAGAAGGCTTGACCTCTTCTCTGATGTCATCATGGGTACTAGAGAGAAGATTGATCAAGAGAGGAACACCACCAACTTCAACGACAGCACTTTTGTGTTGGGGTGATGTGGAAACAAAATCGGATATAACCCACAGAACTTCTACCTGCACAGTACATGAGTGAGGTAAAAACTGAAAACCTTAACAAGAGAATTGAAAAATGCAATGCATGCATAAGTATACCTGCAAATAGGGTGCATCTTCCCTTGACAATAACTCCAGAAAGCGAGGGAGAATACCATGCTTAACGAACTCATCAACCGGAGGGGCTGGGTCTGAACACAGACACCCCCAAATCCAATGAATGAATGCTATAAAACTAGGATTATATGATAATGAAACATGAATTGATATATACCGTCAAGTGTTAGAATAGCTCTTATGTGAGCAGCTGCCTCCAATTGTTTGTGAGGGTACTCATCACATACACGTTTCACTATCTCACCAACATAGTCCAGCAGCTAATGATTGATTCAAGGCAAGAAAGAAAGTTAAAAAAGTTGTTGTAGAAGAACTAATTAAAGAAAAGACGTAGTAAAGATACAGTATCGGAGGAGGAGCGTGTCTCTTCTCGTTTCTTGAGAAGAGCGGTGTGACGTTTGATTTTTCTGATGCCGACGAGCTCTTTTTCCCTCCTTCTCCGACTGTCTTCTGCATCAATTCCAGTTTTATACATTTTTCTCCTCGTCGACGAACTCGAACCGGGTTGCAGAGACATTCTTTTTTCTTTCTTCAGTTCTTGCCTTTTCTTGCTTTCAAGAAACTATGTGAGAGAGCGATGTGACTGTGTATGAGTTCAACCCAACTATATAAACTGTAAACTGAAAACAGAATAGTTTCCGTCTTGTTTATTCAAATCAACACCAGGGCGCGCCACTATATAACTGTCTTTTTATTAAATTATGAATTTTATAAAATAAGTATTACTTTTTTTTTTGTTTATTTGATCGTAGTTTAAATTTAAATGGTATTATAAAACAGAGCTGTTGTAAGTTAACAAAGTCTTTTGACAAACTTTCTTATTTAGTTAAAAATATATTATTTTATAATTTTATTTTAATTAAAAATAATTTTATTCTATTTTAATTTTATTTTTAATAACTTTGTTAAATTTGTTAAAAAAAATTGTCAAAAAAGTAATTTTTCTATAAAACATGAATTATGATCGAAGTAAGATACGTGCACTTCTTTTTTATTTATTTACCTGTCTCTTGTTATTTTCCACCTCTTCAAACATCTTTCATTTCTCATTTTTGTTATGCATGATTAGAAACCCAAGTATAAAATGGAATTTATGAAATTTTATAAAAAACTTTTAAACTTTCAAACTCCAAATTATCATTTAAAAATAAAGGTTTACATATCTTCTTTATTTAAGTTTTCACTTGCATTACAATTATAATAATATATTAATAATTTTATTAATATATATATATATATATATATATATTATATTAAATTTTATTCTTGTAAGGATGTGACTTGTATTTTTTAATGTGAAAATTATACATGAGTCACAATATATTTTTAAAATTTTAATATATTACAAGTTTTTTCTTCTAAAATAATTGTTAATCTTCGTTGCAATTCATTTTTGTTTAAGTTTTAGTCTACTTAATATGTTAATTTTAAATAAAATGAGAAAAGTATACTTTATTAAATATATAAAATAAATTATTGTCTGTTTAAAAATCAGAAAGATGTAAATGCTATAAAGAGATATAGTAAAAGATAAAAAGATAAGTGAAAATTATCAAATATAAATAAAATATGTGAGTATCTATATAACTCTCGCATTCATCTGTATAATTTAATTAAGTAATATATTTATTATTTCATGATAATAAAAAATTAATTTTAAAAATAATTGTAAAATTTAAAAATCTAAATTAAATAATAAAATAATTTATATTAATAATGATAAAATCAGTAATAAGATGTGTTTACTAAAAAATAGTTACTTAACAATTATTAAAAGTAATTATTTTATTTAATTATATTATTTTATTTAATAGTTTAAATTATTAAAATAATTTAACATTTATAATTTGAGTCGTCACTAGTCTTACAATAAATACATTTTTAGAATAAAAAAATTGACAAAAATATTATTAAAGACCATTTTTACATGTTAAGCTTTAACTGATGGATTGTAACTTGTTTACATAATCTCACCTTACCTTTATTTATTTTTCTCAAACTTTAATGTACTTTATCTGAATAAAGTTTTTTTTTTTTTTTCAAATACATGAATTTTTTTTTTTAATTTAAAGGGTAAAAATATATTGACTTGAAGTTTTTAATGGATTGACATAATTTACTTCAAGTTATTTAATTTTGGATTTTTAAGTCTAAAAGACTTTTTTTTCTGTTTTTATTTTTAATAAATATTTCTATTTTTATAAATAAAGGAATAAAAAAACCTATTTGGTTAACTATTTTCTAACCATCTATTTTTAAAAGTATTCTGAAGGCCTAGATTTGAAAACAAGAAAACCAAAACAGGTATACATTTTTTTTTATTGTCTCATATTTCTGTTTAAATTTTAAGTAAAGGTATTTTGATAATTTTTTCACATCAATCCAATGAATATGATAATTATGCTACAGAAATTTGTCTATAAATGCAAAAAGATTATGATTGAAGAAAGAGCAATTGGTATAAAGTGTATCTTGTGTTTTGTATTCCTAATTGTTTGATTCGTAATACAACTTGTGTTCTCTTTGTAAGCGCAGAATAGTACAGAGAAACAAGTAAAAGTAAGTCATGTAAAACTAATCAGAATCTTGGTCATTATTATTCCCAGGCCAGATTGTATCAGAAAGCCTCCAAGCAGTGGCGGTGATCTCCTGGTTTCTATTTGCCAACAAACAAGAAATCTTTTGATGTACTCCTTGACATTCGAGGACCCTCTCAACAAAAACATTCGCTTGAGTGAGTCCCTCTTCCTGGTCAGCTTTTCCTACCTTCAGAATGTTCTCCAGCGCCTGCAAACACCCTAACACAAGTTTTGCTTCTGGACTCGTCAACAGTTCACATAGTGCCTTAATGCAACCTTGATCAGCCAGGTACCTAATATTTACACCAAACTTATCATAAAACTCTTTCATGTAATTCATTCTACAACCTTTAATCAAGGAAAAACCATACCTGATATTCTCCTTAGTTCCTCCACAAGAAATGTTGCAAACCGCCCACGCTGCTGTCCGCTTCACCTCAAAGTCCGCATTAAAAAGAATTTCAACAAGAGGAGGAATAACGTCCGCATCAATCACAGCCTACACCAGTAATCATAACAACAAATTTTCAAACCACGTTAAATTAAAGAATGAAAAATAAAAAACTGGTTTTAGGACTTCACTACTAAATCATCCGTTAACCTTTCCTTACCTGTACTTGAGATCGAGACCCACCCGTGATATTTGAGATTGTCCAACAAATTTCTCTGAAGATTCTTTTTTGGTAGTCCTTCATAAGAAGTTGGTGAAGAGCCGGGAGCACTCTGTTATCAATTACAACCTGAAAATTAAAAAATAAAAGAAATTTAATTAAAATGTTAATATTTTAAACTGGGCAGTGGATATATTTTACTTTATGGTCAAGATATTACCGTCTATTAAATTAGGTTGAAGGTAATATAGAGAAAGTGACCAAAAATCAGATTGTCTTAATATGACTTCTAGACACATAATCATACCTTAACCACATAATATAAAAATCACGTCAAACATGCTTATAGAAGAATCAGATGATAAATTGTAAAGGTTCTTTCTACCTGTGTCTGAACATCATCACCGGCAGCAATATTTCCCAGAGTATGAAGCGCAGGTAAAATAACTATATCCGATGGATAACTTCCAAAAAAAAAAAAACTTAATCATTCCAAACTGTCCAACAATAGAAAAAGAGAATGGTGTACTGACATGAGGCATCAAATTAAATAGTAAAGAGAAGAGCAACATACTACAGAAGCTCCACAAGTTTTGGGCAAACTCCTAGTTCAATAATAGCTTGAACAGTGGCACCTGGGCCTTCCGCAAGGTAAGAGAGAGTCCAACATATATGTTTTACAACATATTCATCCTTGAAGCCGACTAGTCGCTGAAGGACGGGCAATGCATCTCTTACCTAACAAAGATTAAGCACATTTCTCACTAACACAATACTGAAAATCAGTCTGCATAACATGGAAAAGAGAGGACAACAATAAATATACAAATCAACGGTCTTTGTAACCATTGAATAAGCATGCTTTTACCAAGATAAATGAATAATTCGATATTCATCAGATGCTTCCAAATTATTAAATGTGTGATCAGTCTCAAACAATATCTTACGAAATGTCTCCAACCTGTTCTAAATCTACTGGAGGCATTCCACGGACAACATTAGACAAACACCACGATGCATGCCTCAGCATGGACAATCTTGAATCTGGTTCCAGCTGAGATATTAAAGGCAAGAGAGCACCATGGTGAAGAACAAGATCCCTGTGGCCTGCGGAGTCACCGGCAATGTTCCCTAAAGCCCCTACTGCCTGTTCAAGAAAGGGAAACCAAACTCGATTAAGTAAAAAACCATCTTAATCTTTTTACAAATGATCAAGAAGAGTTTAATATTCAATCAGAAGACATGACCTGTTCTCTGATATCAACATCGGTAGAACTGAGAAGAGTCACCAAAGGGGGAATAACACCCTCATCTACTATAAGTATAGTGTATTGAGATGTTCCCGAAGAAATATTAGTTAGAACACAAACAGACTCTAACTGCAGAATAAGAGGAATAATAACAATTGTGTGAGTGAAGGAGAAAGCAAAAAAGATTTAGAAAATCCAATGCGAACATGTGTACCTGCAATTGAGGTGAATCTTCCCTTGACAAGAACTCCACAAAGCGAGGGACAACACCCGTCGCAACGATCTCTTGAATGGGAGGCTCCTCTTAATTAACATAAAGAGAAGAAACCCAGTGAATGAATGTTAAAATTGTTTGATCAAGATTAAAAATGTATGATACAAGAAATATGAATTGAAAGCGCACCAAGTGATAGCAGACTTCCCAGGTTAATGGCTGCCGCTAACTGTTCGTCAGGGTTCTCAGACCATAGTAGCTGTGCCGCCTCAGGAATATCTTCCAACAACTAATGAAAAAAGATTGAAACGCTGTTGACGAAAGGAGCAAGAAATTAAAAGAAATTGAAAGAACGCTGTTGAAATGATAGGTACCCACCGCGTCACAGGACTCGGAGCCTTGAACATCTTTTCGTTTCTTGAGAAGAGACTCTTCGCGTTTGGACTTTCTGATGCCGGCGAGGTCTTCTTCCCTCTTTTTCTTACCCTTTTCCGCGTCGGTAACATTCTTGTAGCCTTTCTTTCTTGCCGGAGAACCAAAACCAGGAGAACCAGAACCATTAGTAGAACCAGAACCAGTAGCAGAACCAGAACCATTAGTAGAACCGGAACCAGTGGCAGAACCAGTAGCAGAACCAGTAGCAGAACCAGAACCAGGTCGCAGAGACATTTTGCACTTCTGAATTCTTCTTTCTTTCTTTCCTTCACAACAGATAACAGTAAGAACTGAAGACTGAATCCCCCAATCACCTCTATATATTCAAATCATCACTGGGGCGCGCGAGTAACTAACTACTAATACGTCTTTTTTTTTTTTTCCTTCCACCCTCGCTACCGTTATTTTCTTTGCACAAGGAATTAAATTAAAGACTCTCAAAATAAATAAATTTAATAATTAAGAAATTAAATAAACAGAAAAATAATATTTTTTTTAATATTTTCAAAACCCTTACGTAAGCTTGGTCGATTATAATCATCATTTTTAAATAGGACAACAAATACAAAATTAAAAGGAATTAAAATATTTGTATCATTCCCGATGATGCTTCATTCTCTGGATTAATTCAATTGTTTTTATTAATATATTTATTTTTATGATGAAAAAGGACACATACTCTAACATAATAAAGAATTATAATATAACTACTTCTTATCTTTAACTGCTTATAAAACTAAAATTGCATATATTGGACTGTGATCCAAATGTAAAATCTCAAATAAAACGTTTATTCTTTCTTTACTTTTTATTTGAAGATACGTATATCCTTAAATTTGAGAACCAAAAGTACTGTATACATCATTTATAAACTTATCTACCTATAATATTAACTATATATTTGTAATCATTTTACTTAAATATCGTTTTCCCTTCATTTTAATAAGATTTTCTCCCTTTTTTGTTTTTCATTTTTCTCCTTTTATCTGCTTTCCTCACTTCGTCTGATATTCTTTATTAATGAATGATAATATTTATTTTGCTTAGATATATAATTTTTATATAGATGTACAACAAATATAAAAAAGAGAAAAATGTGTTTACAATTGCATATTATTTCTATGATGTTATATTTTTGCCACTTGAAGTCCACCATGATGTATGCTCTCAACTTCAACAACCCGCAACTTAGGTTTCAGAACCTAAATTTGAATCTCCTCTTATTTCCCTAAAAAAAATATCCACTTTCAGAAATCATTTTAAAAGATAAAACCGTAGTCACTTTGCTCAATGAGCTTTCAATATTTTTTTTTTCTCAAAATCAAGCTTTAGTAAAGGATAATGTGAGGAAAAAAAATACTTTTGAAATGAGAGTAGTAAAAATTAATAATATTAAGGTTTGTTTGCAATTTTAGTTTCTTATTATTTTCGTATTCGTAACTTTGGTTTTAAATTTTTAATTTTTTTAATTATTTGTAATATTTTTATGGGCTAAATAAAAAAAACGGAGTGAGTTAGCCTGCATTATCAGCCCTGTCTTCAATCAACCATAGTTTTTGTAGTTTTTTTTCTTTTAACTATAAATACGAGACAATGAAATTGAGGAAAAAGGCTTGCGGGTGTAATGTAACACCCCATTTATTTAATATAGCTAAATAAGGATATATCACACAATATAATATAAGAAGCGAGGATAAAAGAGTATAACGTCACTCCTACATATATCCCAATTGCGTAGAGGACGAAAAAAAGAGATACACCACGATGTCGGGTACAAAGTAAAGTAAGAGAATAAAAATGATTTAAACAAATTTCTGGAGAAAACAATACATGGGCCTTAGCCCTAAATGAAGAGTCCAAGGGCAGAAGTCAACCCAAAGACTAAGCAGCAGAACCATCACCTCCCTGTTGACCACGGGTGTTCCTCGCATCTGCTCACATCAACAAGTTGATGATCATCGCAAAAGAGAGTACCACACAGCAAGACACACAGCAAAAACAGAAGGGTAAGCTAGAACCAAAAGTGGTTTTATCATGCAATCAGATATGCTTTCACAGTCAATTATACATACACCACTCAAGCATGTTATGACCTTTCAAAACAATACACTAAGACTCGACTCATCCAGATACATATAACCTGGTCGGATTCAGCGGATGCTTGCACTTGTGGTGGATACCTCTGCTCACCCCCGAGCTATGTGTTACAAGTGTTACAATGAATCAATTTTCCCTCACCACAAGGTTAACCCTTAATGAATTTCAGGCCTCCTACTACTCTCACCACAGGAGTTAACTGACTCCTTAGAGTGTCAGGATGCAACCTTACCTTGAATCCTTACCTAGTTATACAGATGAGGCACCACCATGGGCACCCACTAACAGGGGCCATGGGATTACGTCCCGACCACTGAAGCACGACCCTGAAAATCTCACCTAGAGATCCCAAGGAATTACGCACTGACACGGACCAACATTCTTAATCAATCAAACGGATTCAACATACATACACATATATATACATATAAATCACATACAGTTTCTCATAATTCACCTCCTTCGTATTCCCAGCCAAACCATACCAACTCATTATTCTTGAACCATGAATATGGAACTCCGTCTCATATCATTATCATGCCACATTGATACCAACCCTTCCATGTCTCATATCGAACTCATACCAAACTCATCATTTCAATTCTATGAATCATCACTCATGCAAATTCATTCATCTCATACTTTATAAATGCATACCAAGACATACATATATCACAAAATAGTATTCATCCCAAATAAATGTGTGCCAAAATTTAAGTACCTGCAATTCCATACAATCAAGCACAACCCACAACCATAATTCTTACACCAAAATTTCTAAGAAAATTTATTATCACAAAACCAAAATCATTGCAGTAATGCGTGACACATTTCTCAAGCTACAGATATCTAATTGACGATCCAACCGGTCAAAACATAAAATAGCATGTTATGAACCAAATGTCAAAATTTGAGCTCAATCCAACGGTTAATGAGTCAGAAAATTCAATTTTACTAAAACTGCGCATATCAGAAAAATACCCAGTCGCCCAACGAGCCAACGAACTCGCCCAGCGACTGTGCGACGCATCAGAATACGAAAAAAACGTCAAACATCATAGTTTCATGAATATTTGAACCCCTAACTCAGAAATATACCAAAACTAACATTTTCCAATCATTTAAGCATAAAACATAAACGAAAACAAACCATATATTTCAAAAACGCGAAAAGAACCTAGCTTCCCTTACCTGGAAAAGGGCTAACAGTTGGGTTCTTGGGTGTAAACAGAGAAAGGCAGCAGCTCCTAGAGCGGTTTAGCAAGCTGGAAACAAAAGAACAATGAAGCCACTTAGTACGACCCTAGTTGGAACTCGAAGCAACTGTGCTAAACAAGAGGTATGGGATGGGATGCAACTTACGTGGAACGAAACTGGCTCGAACAAGTGCGACGGAGCTCCAAGGCTGAACCCTATCGGAGAGGGTGACGGCTACTCAAAGGGGGTTTGGAAATCTGTTTCAACAAAGTGAGAGGAATGAGGTTTAGGGCAGACTTAGGGTTTGTTTCCCTTTGGGCCAACCCTTAGACCCAACTCACATGAGACAACCTTTTTAATTTAGGGTAGAAAATATTGGGTCTTACATGTAAGGTTTTTATAGATAAAAAACAACAACTATAAATAAGGATTTGTTATTAAATACAACTTGAAAGTGATTTAGTATATTTTTAGAGTTGAAATTGGAATTAATTGATGATAATTAAGAATTAAAGTTATGTAAAAAAAGTACGGAACAAAATTACATAATTCGCTAAAATTGGCGAAAAAAAATACAAGTCAAAATGAAGAACTTTACAAAATATATAAGTTAAACTTACACACCAATTAGTTTTATTTTATTTATTTAGCACGCAAATTATTTGTTTTTGTTTATATTTTAGTTTGAAACATTGTTTGGTTATCAAATATTTTATTTACTAATTAGTTTTCTTTTTCTTTTTCTTTCGAACATCAACATATATTAATAGTAGAATATTTAGGTTCTTTAACTCTTTTAGAAAAAAATTATAAAAAAATATACAAAGTTTTTTCAAGATCTAAATTCCAACATAATTCTTCAGTTTGAAAGCGAAAAACAATATACACAAATGTTCTATGTATGGTGTTTATTGCTAGACGAAAAGACCTTTTCATTCATATATGTACTATAACTATACTTCTTTCTTGTTCTTGCTTAGACCCAAAGCACCATGCTCAAGTATACTCTTTGCAACGCTTGCATTGCTTTTTTAATTTTTGTACTGGGCTTATATATGATTTCATACCTGTATAGAATGTACAACCACATAAACTACTAGACTAAAACATTTTCAGTCTGGGTTTAAATGAGTCTCCATTAATCACCCAAGTGACAAAGATTTTAAACATAGTATAGGACATTATTTCAATTCAAAAATGAAAATGTAAAATTGGACATTTATGTTTCATCCATAACCATGTATTTAGTTGTGCCATGAAAAAAATTTCTTCTATTTCTATTTTGCCTTGTTTGAAAATAACCCTATTTTTGTGATTCCAAATGGCTCATATAATTGTTATCCATAAAACCTTCCAGATTTTATTGTGTTTCCCATTCAATTGTGATAGACAGGGTTTTATCTTGGTTATGGATTAATGAAGGACCAATCTAACACTTTTGAAGGAAAGTAAGAATTAAACGAATAATTAAATATAAGTTTTATGGTTCAAGGTTGTTTGAAATAATAAAATGTATAAATTATGTTTGCATTATATGAATATAGAAAGATTTTATTGTAGTTAAGCAGAACTAAATACATTATTTAAGATAAATTAAAAAAAATAATCTAATAAATCATTAAATTAAAATAATAGCCTATAATAAGATATAAAACAGAACTACGAACTTTCCCTTAAAAAAATATTATAAATTGAAAAAATTAATTGGTTATAAATAAAACTAATAAAATAAAAAAATTAAGAGAAAAGATGGAATTCGTTATCGGAAGAGATTGTGACTTGTCTTAGAAGAGTGATTAAAGAGTAGTTATGCAGATTTTGGGCAATTTTGGAAAGATAAGAAAGAAGACATTGTCCAGCACCAAATAAATGAAGGTTGAATCCACTTTTTTTATAATTTTGATATTAAATTATGTGAGAAAATAAAGGGAGAAAGACAGAGAAAAAGAGAAGAATCTCTATCACTTCTTCCACATGACTGGGCCTTCCCATTTGTCGTTTTCTATCCTTTAAAGAGGCCACGTGTAGTAATTCACACTTCTGGCCCACTCATCATTTCTTTATTTTCCATTAATTTATTCCTAAGACAACCTTCTTTTATTCTCTCTTTCTTTTCTTTTTTTACTTTCCATCTTTTCCGTTTTTTCAATTTACCAACAACTTTATTTAAATAGTTATAGTTTTCCATAAACAATCCTATATCTTATCTCCATATGCTTTCAATTTATCTTTGCGAAAATTAAAACTCGCTTTGTATTTCTCAAAATTGAAACCTAGATATTATTCAAATAAAAAATTTTCAGAAATTCAAATCCTAGTAAACAAATCGCGTATGAGCCTGGTCCCAGACAACAGTAAACATGACAATCATAGCAAACCAAATCACATTTACAACAAATTTAATAACACAAATAAATTATTTTTCTAAAAATGTTAAAACTGATAAACAGACCCTCCAGTTGTAGGTTTCCAATGGAAAAACTCCAATTTAACAGTGATCAGCATCACCACCAACACCAATCACAACAAAGATGAGAAAGCTGAATACCCAATTAATTATGATGTTTTAGGTCCCAAAGCTCTTACTTCCCATGCTTACGTAGCCATCATGTGCACCAAATTTGAGCTGTCTAAAACATAAATCCAGAGTTTGGAACCGCAGATGATGACACCGATGATGACGTCATGGAAAATGCTCCAACAACAGACAAACTAGTGGTCTCATTTACCATATCAAGGACTTTAATTAATCCCATTTTTAGGGTCATAAAATAAAACAAATTTTGAAAGGCTATTAAAGAAACATGTACATAATTTTATAGGCAACCACACTGACACGAAATCCATATCTGTTATTGCTAAAGAAACAGTTATTGAAAGTAGTCATGGTATGAGGTCAAAATGAAGTATAGTTTATGGAAATATCTAAGGCAAAATAGAATCAATTTTCCTTAAGATGGGTCCATAAAGTTTTGGGTGTTGTAATAAGTGAATATTTTAAAGACAATTTGGTTGATAAATACTTTTATATTCTACTGTATTTTCAAGTGCAGGGGTGTCATATCAACACTCATAAAATAAACTACAATTATTACATAACCTAAAATATTAATTTAACTTAAAATATTAATATATTATTATATTAATAAAATAGTTATTAGGTGGGTTATTAATATAATTTTCTTTGGTGAAAGTCTTTTAATATTCCTTACCTTAAGCTGTTAACCATATATATGTGTAGAGAAATCTTGGTGAGATGAAGAATTAAGAGGAGTAATTGTTGAGAAGAAAAAGATAGGGACATAGTTTGTGTTGTGGCGACTGTGTCCCCCCATCTCCTGATTCTATGAATTAAAAAGAAAAGGGTTAAATGGAAGCACATGGGTGCATGTGGAATGTGATGGTTAAGGGAAAGGACAAAGAATGTAGTAATTATGTGGAAAGAAGGTGTGGAATTTTGAGAAATGAAAGTGGAAAAATGGAGGAAAGGGTGGTGGGTTAGCCACATGGCATGGGATGTCACTGTGGGAAAAATGAGAGATGTATTGTCAAGGTTGCACGCGTGTCAGGACTCAATGAGGAAAAAGGTGTTTAGGCACAGAGAGATAGACAGAGAGAGAGAACATTGTCTAGGATCTGACCCATATTTGTCTGTTCCAAGGAGAACAATGTGGATGCAAATACAAAAGGCCAATCACCCATTCCAATTCTTCAAATGCCACGTGAAATCCTTTTTTCCCATTTTATCATATACTACTCACTCGCATGCAATACTATGCTATCCAACCCAATTTCATCATCACGCATCTCACGTCTCTCTGTGTGGGACATCCCAACCACATCACATGAATCTCAGGCAACACTTCCTTTTTGGTTTCACAACCAAACACAACAAATGTGTCCACACTATTATCTATGTCTATAACTATTATCTGTGTCTATAGCAAGAGATTTTTACTAAATTACTTTGAATGTGTGTATGAGGAGTAGTAAATCAAGTGAAAACTGGTTTTGGCTAGGGTGCCCCTCCATGGCTAACCTTCCCTACCCTGTTCCTCTGCCACAACAGACAAGTGTGCAGGTGTTAACTTGTTTCTCGTCAATAATTGAGAGCTTGTTAATACTATATCCCAGGCTTCAAAAAATATACCATATCATAGTACTAATAGTATATAACAGTATAAGACATGTCTTATTATTCTCGATTATAATAACTTCCTCAACTGAAATAATAAAAAAATGTGGACAAAAAAAATGGAGAAGAGGAATTCAAAGGTGAAAACCAATAAAAACGATATATAAACATATATAATAAACAAAAATAGAAACACTAAAAACAAAGTAAGTCAACTCAAACGGAGAGGAGCGGGGGGCGTGGGGCCGCCGGCGAGGAGGTCGGCGAGAGCCGTCATGGCTCGCACTTGCATCTCCAAGGCAGAGATATAATCACCGGCTTCTTCTAGAAGCTTCGGGAACGGAACCTTCCGGCAACCGGGGATTAACCGTCCGAGAGCGCGCGCTTTCTTCTGCAGCGGCGGTACCGTTCTCCGAATCTCCGGCGTCCTCTTCTTCATCAATCCGGCGCCGGACTTCCTGGCCTTCTTGTGGTGCCTCCGCTTCCACCGGCCAAACGGATTCGCAAGAATCGCGCGGCTCCAGCGAGTTCGGCTTTTGGCCGTGGCTGCGAGAGCACGGTCGGCAGCTGCGCGGACGTCGCTGGCGGCGGCAGGGCTGTTACGGCGGAGCGCGTGGAGGAGGTTGGTGGCGTAGATCCGGTGTTCGGTTTGGGAAGTCCAGGGAGCGGGAGCGAGGGAAGCGTGGTGCGCGAGTTTGCGGCGCTTCTTGTGATTGGATTGTTGCGATGACGTAACAGAATGGAGGTTGGGGAGGAAAGACGCCATGAGAAGAGAATGATGGAGAGAAGAGGGATATGATTGGAATTGTTTTTGAAAACAGAGAAGGTGGAAACGATGATTGACTGATCAGAAATTGCAAGAATTGGAATTCATATTTGAACGAAGAATGAGCGAAGAAGATTATGATATTAAGGTGGGTGCATGAGAGAGAGAATAAAAGAGAATTCACGAGGATCCACGCGTCCTTCTCTTTACTTTTCATTTTTTTTCCTTTCTCTAAATTTTCGTTGCGTTCAGAGTATAATTTTGTAATTTCCATTTTTACCCCTGCTGGCTTTCCGTGTTGAGTGTAATTTTCGGTTTTGTAATTTGCAATGCACATTATTCTTAATTTTTTTACATGTATTATTATTCTACACTTTGTTTATAATTTTTACAACAAAGCGATGATTCATTTACCTTTTTTTTTTTAAGAAAATAACATTATTTTGACTTGTATAGTATAAAATTATGGGTTGAAGGAGGACAAAATTGGGCGAGTAGGTGAACGTTGAAAGTTTGACTAGAAAAGCAAGATGAATAACACTGTAGTTGAAAGTTTTCCGATAACAAATGAGAGGAAGATAGTGACGTGACATGGCATGTTGGATGAGGAAAATTTAGGTATATTTTGACTACACATATTGCATCTTTAATTTAGGTTTTAATTGGCCACAATGACAAATTTAGGGTTGCTTAACAAATAGCGGAGAAATTGCCAAATTAAAATATGATATTAGGTTTCACCCTCTCTTTCTCTTTCGGTTCCCATTTTAAGGTGGGCAGACATGAAGTTCCAATAGTCTCCGGGAAGAAATTATGTGTTGCGGGTTGCATAATTATTTCGTGATAGAGGTTAAGTGGATTAAATTATAATTTAAGTAGAAATTTTAGTATGATAATTGTTGAAGGAAAGATTGTTGCAGATGACATTAATTGTCCCGTGATAGAGGATAAGTAGTCCGAGTCACGATCAAATCGTGATGTTTGGACGGTTACATTTTTAAATAAAGAGAGTTGAACCCTCACTAATGACTATAACTTTTGAAGAAAAGTTAGATCCTAACATATCAATATCTTAATTAATAAAAATCTAAGCCTTCGTTCATTTTCAAAGCTGATTATTTATTACTAATTAGATGTTACGGATAAGATCTCTGGTGTTAAGTTGGTTACATGTGAAGAGGTGAATTTTCTGTGAAAGTGTACCTTAACTACAGAGATGCATTTTTCACCTGAGATGGAAGGTTTTACTAGTTACCCTTATGAGAAAAGGAGAAAAAAGAAAAGGAGTGGGTAAATGATTTGAATGAAACAGAGGAGGGGTGGGTCGTTGCCATCTCTTAACCAACTGCCAACATTGATGGTGAGAGGAAATGATGATGCTTTGTTTTGTATAGTTTTACCCTTTCTTTTGCGCGAGGGTTGAACGAAATCGGTGGCATGTGAGAAAAGTTATGGAGAGCATTATTGTAATGTAAAATTGGGTGTGTTTCTTACCTTTACCTGCAAGGATTGGATTTGATGTTCACGCTTGGAAATTGATAAATGTTTTTGGGGGGTAAATGCAGCTGAAGAAGTGGCTTTTGAAGACATTTGGTGACTTGGCAATGCTGCATTGGAGGAGTCACACTTGTTTGTTTCTATTTGTGACAATGATTAGAGGGGATGCACACACACATGCCAAACCAACACCCTCAAAAAGAACGCATGCCACTTGATTTGGTTTTTTGTTCTTTTGAAAATAAAATGAAACCCAGAGAGGTTTCATTACAATGGGTTTAAGGTGGTTGGATTAGTGAGAAAAGTTTGAGAGGTTAAAGAGATGGATAAATGTGAGTCCGAAATGGGAAATCTGAAACGAATCTATCCAAATGACAAGGAAGACAAGTTTGCCTCCTTGAAAGAGACATGCTTTACTGTCTAATCTCTACACGAAACGTGGTCTGGTACAATGATTTTTGCCTTTAGCTATGAAATAAGCAGAGTGTGGTTTCATCATCATAATAAGAGAAAATTGTGAGAATGACTGAACCAGACCGAAGCCCCTTCTGCTGCAAAATCAAATGTTGCATTCACGTGCTTTGCATACGTACATGGTAAAAGTGAGGGGCTCACGTGTATACAAAATGTAAAGTAAAAAAACAAAAATCATGCAATTATTTTTAATCGTATTAAGTAACAAAGTTACGCTTAATAAAATACGAGTGTCATGTCAAGTGGCACAATTGGACATCTTCTCTTACTTTCTGTCCCATCCCACCACCTCTTGGATTTCAATATGGTTGGAATGGGAAAGTGATAACAAAAGTTTAAATAAATTTTTAAAATGCTTGGTTAAAATATTTCTCTTCTCTCTCGTTGATATCTCGCCTTTTTCCCTTCGAAGATAACCATGTTTTTGTGTAACTTCTGTGTTTGTAAGCTCTTGGTGTGCCTATTACTTGGTTGGTGGGACAGAGATGTCTGTATTATGGTTAAATTAAGTTGTGTGTAATGAACTTTTCAAGGGTCCATCTGTTACTTTACCCAAAAAAAGGAATCCGGTGTTCACGAATCGAAGGTACATCGAAATTCACACTACTGTAATTATATCCTCGATATAAATATGCCTTAAGCCTTGGTTTGGTTCCTCACCAAATAAAAACCAAAAACTGTAAATAATAGATGCCAAATAGGATCCGGCACTATTAAGTTGAGATTTTTTTTTAATTTTATTAAATATGAAACTCAATTTAATTTTAGGTTAAGTGAATTTGAATTGGATCGAAGAAGAGTTCGAGTCGGATTAAATCATAAACCTTAAATTACTTTTAATTATATAGATTTATAATTTGATATCTTCAAATATTAAAATATTAGTTAATAATGTTTAATTTATCTATTTTTCAAGTTGTATATAGTGATATTTTAATTTTAAATTACTTTCTGTATTAATATTTGGATAATTAAGTAAATTCATTCATTATATTGTAATAAATATATTAAATAAATTATAACAAATACAACATTTATAAGTAAACTAATTTATTAATCACCGATTTGTAATAAGTCAAATTGGATAACAAAATTTTTGACTCATTAAAAAGTTAATCGGGTTAAGATCACTCTTTTTTAACTTAATTCTAGAGCTGTCAAAACGGATAATCCGACCCGATTCGATCCAGCTCGACCCACTACAGGTTGATGATTTAGTGAGTCAACCCAACCCGGTTCACTTTTTAGCAAGCCAAAAAAATCCGAACGACCCACCACAGGTTGACGGATTAAACAGGTTGGCTCACGGGTTCACTTAATTAAAAAAATATTATTTTTTTATTTTTTTCAGTCAAAACTAAATTGTAATTCTAATTAAAATCTAAGTAAACTTTAATATAATCCAAATACAAACCAAAATATAAAAAAATACAAATTATTTATGTGTTGGGTAAAAAAAAAATAACCTAACATAACCCAAATGTAAAACCCAACCTGATAAAAAAAATAAAAACACTTGTGTGACCCTTTTATCAGCAGGTTGTTGGTGAGCCAACCCGGCTCACCACAGGTTCAATCGGATGAGCCGAGTTCTAAATGAGTCGGGTCTAAATCAACCCGTATTGAAATTTGTAAAAAAAATTCAACCCAACCCAGTCCGAACCTGTGGTGAGCTGGGTTGGCTCGCGGGTTCCAATCCATTTTAGCAGCTCTACTTAATTCATAATAACTCAATCGACTACCTGTACAAAATAACAATTTTATAAAATTGACATAGTTTTCATACAGAAGTAATAAGTTTTCAAAAAAATAAAAAGATATATAAAAAAATAAAATAAAAAATATTTAAAAAGTATAATTCAATGATTAGTAATATGGTATGGTAAAAGTAAAAAAAAAAATATTTCGGAAGTGGTACAATTTAATTAATATAATTGGAGATAAAAAATAAAAAAGATATATATAAATAAATAGAAAGCTTACAATCGTAACTTTCTAAATTTGTTTAACTGAACGTAAAAATATTAATTATCTTTCTCTTTCCACTCTACCAAACAAAGCAACACTGATTTGGATCTCATTTCCTCTTATCAATGTTCGAGAAAGATGGAAAGAAGATAAAAGTAATAAAAATAAAACAGAAAGGTGAAGTATGTAAACAAGTTAGATAGGTAAAAGTACCAAACAAATATGTAAAAAAATTTCCTTCAATACTAATAATTTAGATTAGCAAAAGAGAAAAAAAAATTATATATTCCAGAATATTAAATCTACTAAAAATATTAACCTTTTACTCTATTATTTTCCTCAACATAAAATTATTTAAAATGTATATATAACTTTAAAACAACTATACAGAAAATAAAAGGAACTCTCTCACCACGTTAGCCTCGTTAGGTTGGGTACGTGTAAAATGGATCCCATATATCCAATTTTTTATTTTTCTTTTTGAACAATTAGTAAAAAGTAAATCTTTCATTTTATTTCCTCCATTTCCTTTTCCTTCTCCTTCGTTTTCATTAATTCAAACTTAGAAAAGTTTGTGTCTAATGTTGTCTTTATAACACCTAGTCAGGCATTTGAAAGCTCCAGCTTGAATGAAGCACTTTCGAGTACTTTTGAACGAAATATAGTTTGTTTGGTGGTAACAATGGAAGAGAGGAAAAGATAGATTGAGTTTAAATGCCTCACTAACAAAAATTGCAATATTAACTATTAACTTTTGTTAAAAGAAACACATATTTAAAAAATTGTTTAGCCAACTAGTTAGAGTGAGATAAAAGCAAACAACTTTTATAATATAATTTTTGTGTAGCAAAATTATATTAAATTTTATCATAATATTTTTTTAAGAAAAAAATGTCAAACGCAAATTACTTTATTTTCGAATTTGACCGAAATAAATATAATACACTTAATTCAAAGTAAAAATGTTAATATATATTAATATTGGTAATATGACACTTCACTAATCAAAGTTCATGAAAATATACCTAGAAAATCACTATTGTGAATGGTTGACCTTGATAATGTCGCCAAAAGTCATGTCATTTGATAGAATTTTTGTACGTTAAGAAAGTTTTATTTTAATATTACGGCACCTGAAAATTAGTGAAAGCTAATTTTTTTAATAAAAAAATCTTGATAATGAGTTAAAGTGAAAAGAGAGTATCATAATGGTTTTTTTAATTAACACATTGCAATTGTAAATTGGCTTAAGAGGTTACTATATCAATATCCCTAGAAAATGTTTCTAGGAACACTCTTAGCAATCTCACACACACTCTTATCCTTTTCTAATTTTATTTTAAATTGGCTTAAAATAGACTACAGTCCAATAAGAAAGTTGGGTTCATAGACATTTGATAACCAGCGGCTGCTTAATTTGGGATTTGGTGAAACTAACACGTATGAGATACCAAGTTCTACCAGCTAAGCCTAACCTTCGCTACCTTACATTGTTAGCCACCAAAGTTTTTAAAGTGCAATGAAGGTTGTAGAGTGAAAAAAGGATCCTAACAAATAATTTACACACAACGCATTATTCGGAAACACACGTAAGGTGTTAACGTTCAGTATAGATATATTTTCTTTACAATAATGTTAGTATGTTCAATTATTGGCCTCCAAATTCTCATAACATGGATGATGCACGAGTGTCGACTTCGTAGACGATCCATCTTTGCTTATCCACAAAACGACCATTATAATAATGAATATACATAATAAAATAAATTATTTAACATGATTACACAATGATAAATGATTATTGATGACGACATCCAGAGAAGCGAAAAAAGGGTACACAACTACCTCGAATTTTGTTAGTTATGAACTTATGATGTGTTGTATCGGAAGAAAGATCATGACTCTCAAGCATTTGAATACAACTGTCTTTATACGGTGTCACCGATTCACGGGGCAACTGTCTGCAGTAAGTTGGTGGTTGAAGTTTTGGGTTTCACAAAATGTGCGAGAGTGACGTCTGCTTTGGCAGGGCTAGAAACACCCTCTGGGAAGGGGACCTCAAACAGCAAAGACTGGTACAAACAAACTTCATCTTCCTTGCAATAGTAAACCTGTAAAGAGAGAATGCAATTCTTTTTACGTTTATGTGAGGTGGATTTATAATCATTGCAGTTGAATACATAACAAAGCTAAAGAAAATTGAGTTAAAAGTCAGTCACTTTTATCGCTTGATGCCATTAAACTAGAATTTCAGGGATGTGAAACTTAAGAACAAGGTTTGAAGGCGTGAAGCAAACCATAGTATTTCAGAATCCAACCAACTTCCGAGTTCTACAATGAGGCATACCTTGCAATTAATTCTTCCCACTGAAGCAGAGTTAGAGGATCTCTTAAAGTGAAGAGTTGCAGATCCTTCTGGACTAAGGAATCCATCGAGGGGTTCAATGTTTACAGCATCTTCAGGTTCAATATCCACGCTGAATTTACTCCGTGCTTCCTGCAATGTAAATTTGGGACAATAGTCAACGAAATATATAATCTCGCTTGTATGCAAAGAATTGAATTAGAAGTGTGTTTGAAATAAAGGAGGGTGAGGACCTTTGAGAAATGATACTCGCTTGGTAATGATATTTTAATAGACAAGTTTCCCTCATTTGATGAAATGGCATCAATCGGAATTGGCACTGTGTCGGCTGATGCTCGTCGTCTAAGACGTTTAAAAGATCTTGATTTTGGTTTAGGAGGCTGAACTCCTTTAAGCTCCAAGGTACGGAGTTCAGTTTCATCAGCGTTTAAATCTAGATATCGAATTAAGCTGTTGTTTGTGTCAGCTATAAATAATCTCCCTGAAAATAAAATACAGAACAAAATTTTTTCTAAGATTAAGGTTGATTTAAAGTTAAGTCATTTTAGACAAAGTAATTGAATCAAGTGATCAACAAACGGAAAAAGAACAAGATATGTACTTATACTACAAAAAGTAGTGTATGAATTCTATAATCATACATAATGTGATGACAATTATGTCCAGTTATTAGGATAAGGCGCACAGGATTCTAAAAGACCAACCCACAAATGTTATAACACCACTGTAGTTCATGTATATAAATATTTAAAGGCTAAATTATACAAAATGGTCCGACAGTACGCTAGCTCTAGGTGCATGCTAACACATTGAGATGAGGGAGAATGAATGCGATCAGATTTATTGATAAAACATACAGAACAAAAATGAAAAAGTTTATTTATTTGAATATGTGAAAGCCCTAAAATCAATGAAGTAGAAGGAAGTAAACAGAGCATACCCTTGTTCCCTTCAACAATTCCTGCCGGTTCAGAGAGCTGCGAGAAAAATGATAATATATATTACACACACATCTGCTTTATATGGAGAACACAGATATCGCGTTTTATCCGCAAATAGACTTGTGAGAAGGATGGCTGAGAAAAAAGAAGCATTCAAATATGTGAAAATTTTCTATAATAATAGATCTACAGAATAAAAGAACTGGAAACAAGACTAGGTCAGATTAACAATGTCAAATAGAATAAATTTCTCCACTCATCCCCACTTACATAGAATGTGGAATTTGGATTTTTCCAAATACACCTCATCATACACAACTCTACTAAGTAAACTTTTAGGGTGTGTTTGGAAACATTTTGAGAAAATTAATTCTATTTGATCTGAGAAAATCAATTTTGGTTAATGAAGAAGTTAAAAAAAGTTGTTTCTCTTTAATGCAAATTTTTCATCTACAATTGATTTTAGAAATTGATTTTGGATGACTCCAAACAATTTAATAACATGAATTGATTTTAGGAATTGATTTTAGATGTTTCTAAAATGAAACCAAACATGCACTTAATATATTTAAGCTGTGATGTACGGTTCATCATGCCTGCATATCTGTGTCTAGGACATATCTGGCACGTATACGTTTATCTGTAAAGGTTCAGAAATTAAAAATGAAAAAAAGTGCTCAGAAGTTAACACTGTTGCTTATTGGTGTAGAGCTAATAATCCTGGTTTTTGAATTTGCATTGTCCTTTGGCTTAAACCTTGATCTGACAAGACTTTATTACCCATGCTGAATAAGACAACACGTCCCAAGATCCCCACTCTACCCGTTTTTCCTAAACTAAGCCTCAAATATAACATTCAACTAATATATATAACAGGTGCAATTTTTTCTTATAGCCCTTTTTTTTTTCTTCAGTCTTGTATTTAACTATCGTTATTTTTATTTTTATATTATTTCGACCCACGTAAAATATATCATTTTTATGATTTATTCCATGAAATTATTTTCAGGATTTGATATTTGAGTACTACATAATTAAAAAACAAGCACTGTGACAAGAAATGTACATAGAAACAATTCTCACTCACTCTTTGTATATACATTTAGATAATATTTAATAATAATTTTAAATTTTAATATGATTTTTAAAAAAGTTATAATAATATTTATTTTATTTTTGTGAACTATATATATATATATATATATATATATATATATATATATATATATATATATATATATATATATATATATATATATAATCAATCACAGGTAGATACCATCTTAAACTTGGATTGAATCTAACTCAACCCTAAAAAATGACTTACAAGATTTATAAGACAAGAGTTTATCTCTACTTATATATTCTCTTAAGGCTTTATTTTTAGTCGATGATGAACTTAGGGTTTCCCCAACAAAGAAAAAAAAACTAACAAAAGGAACATAAATCACATCAGTAGAATAATTCCCAAGAAACCTGTTGCATATTTCAAGATAGTGTAAATATCATTTAGTATTATCAAGCAGCATCAATACATTTGTGGTGCTTTTCTCTGGTAGTCTAGTGGTCATTAAAAAAATTTAAGAATAAAAGGAAGAGAGCATCTGATATTTCAAATCCTAGAAGAACCGTCCTTTTCCACAAAAATCATCATTTATAGTGCTTCATCAGCTTGAGATCATGCAAACCTATACACTATAAGCCAACAAAAACTATGCCATTAAATTCATTCTGCCTTTGAAACAATTGACCGTTGCTCAATTACATGTATTAAAATGAAAGAAAAAAAGGAATTAACAGCGTAATGTCTTCAATGGATGAATGGTTCAACATTTTATAACAAGAATATAAACTGGAATTTGTATCCAACTAGGAGATGATTTAGGAAAACAGCATAGACATTTTACCAACCTGAGCTTTTACAGCCGTTCCATCTTTGAAACCAGCTTTTCCAGTTCCTGCAATGGTGCTAACTCTTTTACTAGTTGGATCTAGCTTCTTGATCTGATAATTTAAAACACATAACAAAGGGAAAGAAAAAAGGCAATTCAGTCAATGAGCATAATGGAGCTAAAGCCAGGCCATCCAATTAATTAAATTGTGTCTAAGTGAGGTGTTTCATGTATGATTCCAAAGCTCCAAAAGATATGTTTGATGACATAATCTAAGTATCTGACTATGTTTAACATTAAATCACGTATGAGACGCAACTACCTACGAATAAGCAACCCTCGCAAGTTTTCACATAAAAAAGGTTAAAGTATCTAATTAATGTTTAAACCTGCCTGACACCAAATATTGATTCTTAATAGAAACCAGCAGGATGACAGTCAATCCTTGCCATTAGAAGACAATAAAGCAAGAATGAGGAGAGAATTGTTGGAAACTTCAGCAATGACAAAATTGGAAAATGCATGTAAAGATAAAAAGGAACATGTAAATTATTCTAAAAATTCATTCTTTTCTTGGTGTGCGTGTATATAACTCAGTTGGTAGAGGATTCAAATCTAGAAATAACCGTTTTGCATATGCAAGGGTAATCTACATACAATCCTATCCCATACTTTTGCCTAGCGAGGAGTCTTTGGTACTGGGATATGTTAGTTAGCCATATAACTGAGTCAGTGTTCTCTATAAGACATATTGTCTGCCAGAGCCATGACAATTAAAAAGTAACTGGGTCTGAGTTGTCTACCTTGTGATTGTAGCTATCTGCGATATAAATTTCACCATCATTTGCACACATAACTCCCAATGGATGTTGAAGGAGTACATCAGAGCCTATTCCATCTTGATCACCAAACTGAAGAGGTTTGAAGATATAGAGCGAGGTTTAGGTTACAAGGAGAGGTATTTTAAAGAGAAAGATCATAAATGTATGATATATCAGTAAGCAAGATGTGTAGCAGTGAGTTCGAAGATTGAACATTTGTATCATTAAACACCCAAGCTAATCTACTGTAATTTTTTTCCTTATAAAGAAACTTAATGGGCCAAAATGAAGCAGGAAATGTATGTAACTTGTAATAGAAATTATATCAAAGCTACCTTAAACAAATTGTCAGCAAACATTGGGTCACCACCAGCTAACAACTGTGATCCTCCTGTTTTCAGATCCACAGCTCGAATTGAACTACTCTCACTATCAGCAATGTAGATCTTACTTAGATCTTATCATGCAAAATCAAGTGAAACATTTATTATTATGAATGACATTAATGTTAACCCGAGTTCAATTAAATTGTTGCCACAGGTTACCTTGAGACAATGAAAGACCAGAAGGTTGTGCAAATGACGTGTTTGTAGAACTATATCAGTCAAAACATGAGTAAGTAAGCAATAATCAGAAGTTTTTCAGAGATGACAAATCACAATACATGAGGTATACTGAACTGAAACCAATAATTTCAAAAACATTGTCCAAGCAACACTTCTTTCCTAGAAAAACTAAAAATAAAGTCATCATTGGCAATAGAATCAACTTCATTGTCCCCTGAAAAGCAGGTGAATGTTTCATGCCATTTTTCAATAGTTTTTTATCCCTTAAATTATCCAAATTCTGGGTTTAAAAATTCAAGAATCAGCTTTTTATACAATTCTTCATATGCATTTTTTCCCAAAATTTTCACAACTTTTAAGGGCATGTCAAACTGAACATTCAGACAACTTTTTTAATGAAACAAGTATGCATAGGCACTACTATACTAGTTACAACTCAACTAGATTGGAACTCATATCAACACACGTCAATATTATAAAAACAATTAAAGAAACAAAACAACAAAAGTAGGGGGGGGATCACACCAAACCAACTAGGAAAATCTAAAATCAGGAAGACCAAAACTATCTCTAAAAAGTCCTACGATACAGTGGGAGGAATGCTATCCCACCAAAACTAATCAATGTTCCTATTTGCATAAGATGAATGCGAGTTTACACACCTGTTTCCCTATTTATATATGAGATACTCTAAAAGCTATATCCTGGAGGAGCTACTGTCCATTAATCCATTCGTTTCCCAATGTCCAAGGAACCATCTTAGAATTGGAGAAGGCTTGAAGAACCAAGAGTCTTTGGATATTAAATTAAAAATGAAAAAGGAAAAACTAAGGACAGTTTGTTTAAACTTGAAAAAGTACTTCTATAACAAATTATTTTGTAGTTATTTTCAAAAGTTCTTTTTAGCTTAGAGAAAAGCACTAAAATAACCTTTTACGTTCCTCCCTTTCTTAAAAACAAACTATTTTTAAACATGTTTGTTTTTAATTAAAATCCACGGACAAAACAGGTCCTTAGTTCTCATCACTCATGTGATATTTAAGCCATTTCATAGAACGAAAGTTTCAATTCCCAAGTTACTGCATCAAGGAAACGACACCAACATTCCCGACAATTATACAACAAAATGAAAGCAAATAAAACATGGCACTGTCTGCATAGACAACAATGACACAAGTTCTCAGTTGATTCCCGCTGAACACATTATAAAATAGTGATATATCAAATCATCAGGGTGAAAAATGTTGAATCAATAAATTGTGAAATAGCAACTTAAGACTACACATGAGGGAGGCAAAAAGATTGTTTATAAACACCGTAAGTATTAATATAGCACAGAACTATATGCAGTGACTATGAAATAGCAACATTCTGAGCATCATGGTATTCGAATTTCAAATGTTAGTACAATAGAAACCACAGAAGAGGAACTGAAATTACTCTCAGGAAGAGGGTATCCTTATTTGATGTGATACCTTGATCCATTTAAGTTTCTTTCATAGCCATCACCACTAAATGCTCTGGAAGTTTCCTCTAATAAATTGTGCTCCCAAATCTGATGTTGGCCAGCCATGGCAATATAAATTTTTTCTTCGAATGGATGAAAGCAGACATCCCAAGGGGAATTGAGAAGCTGGAAACGAGGGAAATGGAAGAGTCTAAATTTGTGATCCATTAAGGAGTCTATCAGAATCACATTTAATGAAAAGACGATAATTAAAAACAACAATAAGGAGTCTAACTTTGTGGTTCATCTTGGATTCTTAGCTATATATCTTTGCAAATGCCACTTATCCTCAATATTTACTAAACAATTACGTTACCTGTGTGCCTCCTTTTCCACCTCCAACATAATCAGAGCCCTTGGTCCCATTTCCAGAAAGGGTCCGCACTTTCTCATTAACGAAATCAATTTCCCTTTTAAAACAAAAACAAATTTTAGAGTCGACAACACGAAACTATTTACTTGACAATATAGGACAGAAAGTCGTTACTGTATTTTTTAATCAATAAATTGACCCATTGAACTTACAACAGCTTGACTCGCATTCAATATGAATACAGCACCAAAGTTCCTTTATCAAATCAAACAAATACTTACTTAAACATTCTAAGAATGAAATTATGAGTGGATCAGTATTGATATTATGAAGCAGGCATGGCATATAGTCCACAATGCAAGAGTCTTTCAGCTGTTTTCTAGTATTAAATTACCCTAAAGTGATGACCTGACGCTGTCACATGTATCATAAATATGAAAATAAGGCTATTGATTTTTTGAAGCTATCACATACCTCAGAGCATGGTTTTCAGTGTCTGCAACATAAAGGATGTTTTTCTTTGCATTATAAGCAAGGCCCTAGAGCAAAAAAATAAAATTAACTTATATTGATGAAATACTACAATTAAGCAAGAATTAAATGCTTCTTTATTTTGTACCTGAGGACGGTTAAAAGTAGCATCATCAAAAGAACCATCGTTCAAACCTTCCTCCCCACTGCTCCCGATTTGTACGATAAAATTCCCATCAAGGTCAGTAACCACCTGAATAAGAAACATGACCACATGACTTGCATAATTAGAAAGAGAAGGTATTAGAGATGATTGACAGAAGAACTCAGAATAAAGTATAATAATTTGGGATTCAAAGTTTAATTTGTATTATTTAGGAACACATTTTCATTATTAATATTATGGGAATTTTAGGTATAGTAGTTTGGTCATTAGAATTTCATATACTTAGATTGATTTGGATATCTAAGTCATATCATTTAACTTCATGTTTAATTCTTTACAATTGAATTTGAACAATAATATTTTTGTGTATTGAATAGTGGGGTTCAAGCGTCTAGTTCCAATATACACCTAGAGTAATGGACATCTTTTGTAATTCTCGAGTAATTGTATATCGTGTCTGCAAAAGATATTCATGATTCACCAAAATTAAGCGCAAGTGGTCATAAAGAGGGGAGTTGGGGATAGGTAGTCGTAGACGACTCACTATGCGATTATGGTTGCTGTCAGAAATAAAAAGCCTGTTATTAAGGACATCAACTGCTAGCTTTCCAGGAAACTTTAATGGGGAGGTCAACAGGCGGGGATCATTATCTTTCTCCAAACTCAAGGAAATTGGCGTATTGTCCAGCTTGTTCTGCTTTCCATAATATAGAAGTGCAGCCTCCAAAAAATCATCTAGATCCTTTTCAAAACAGGAATAATGCAACACTTGTTTTTATAACCATATTGTAAGAAAAATAATAGCTGTAACTACATGTATCAATAAATGTAATTGGAGTCAAACACTTTCTAAATAACTGCATAGAGACGATAAAATGCAAAAATAATAATTCAGATCCTTATTTTTTTAAAGTTGAAGGAAGGAAATATTCAGTTTCATAACTACCTAAATGACAGCCTTAAGACACAACTATTACACAAACAAATAATTAAGGCCCAATAAATCTTAACTCTGCTTCTTACTTCTGCTGCCCACATAAACTTTCCATGCCTGCCAAAAAGACTCTGCTTCATTTTGCTTTCTGTAAAATTACTCAACTACAAAAGCTCTTTATGGCTGTGCAATAGATAGTTACAGGCTCCTAAACAAGACCTTTTTCGCAACAGATAATCTTACAGTCTGTTAATTAGACGGGCATTTGTCAAAAATCATAAATCCCTTGGATAGACCCATGCACGCAGCTCATTAGTAGGAAAAATATGAATATAAATGTTTTTCACACAGATATCAAGCACAGTCGCAATTTTCTTTTCAACAATACTAGATCTATAATACCCAGAGTCATTGTTGTGGTATTACACAAACTAGTAACAGCAACAAACAGGTCATACTGTTGTGCACATTATGAGATGTCTGTAATCCTAGAATCATCTTTCATTATTTAAAAATATCACAATAAAATATAAAACAAAATACATGGAGAGGAGACTAAAGATCATTATGAGTACCTTCTTGTGACCCTCTCCTGCTAGTTGTGCAAGAAGCTTACCATCAGGGCCAACTATAGCAAATGTTGGCCATGAATTTATACCCAAGTTCCTCCAAAGAAACATGTCTCCGTCATTGACAACCTAAAAGGAGGAAACAGATAATAAGATTTGGTGGATCACACTTTATTAAGAAAAAGTTCAAGAGCCCTAAAATATTAACAAAACTAAATATCAAAAGCCAAGAATACTGACAAACAAAATGTCAGCAGAATAAACTATCAAACCAAAACATTGGGTTTTCATAACTGAACATCTGGCCATAACCATCTGACCAGTGTTCAAATTTTCAGAAAAAAAAGAAAAGTAAATACTTTGATATATTAATTGAATTTGAAATTCAAGCTTTACCGGGTGAGAAATTCCATAGCGTAGAACTGCATTGCGAATGGCTTCAGAATCTTTCTCGTTATCAAACTTTGCAGAATGAACACCCACAACAACAAACTGAACAAAGCACAAAATCAAACATTAACCGGACAAGTAAATGACTTTTCAAATAGAAGACTGCAGGACACCAAAGAATATCTTGAAAATTTAAGAAATTACCGGCATATCTTTGTATTTTTTCTCCAAAGCATCTAAGTCTGGCAACACATGCATACAGTTTATACAACAATAAGTCCAGAAATCCAGCAAAACAATTTTTCCTTTCAGATCCTGCAAAAGTTAGAATCAGAATCTAATGAATCATATCAGATAATTTCATTAGATTATAATTCAAACTTAATAAAAGTACCCTGCGAAACTGAAGTGGAGCTGTATTCAGCCAATCAAGTTTAGATGGAAATTCTGGAACTATCTGAGCATTTCCCCTTGAATAGTGAAAAGAAAATAATCATAGTGTATTAATAACAATTACAACTTCTACAGTAGCTCATGGATGTACAAAGCTTCAATCTTCAATCAATGTCTTTTTTTCTCCAAAGGATGAGATAATGCTCACAATTCTAAACACATAAAATAACTCACAATAGAAAATATTCTCTTCAAGCTAAATATTGGACAATATGAGAAAACAACTATATATACTAATAAAATAAGCATAGGGTTAAAATCATCAAAAAATGTTTATATATAAATTCATCCAACACTAATTACCTGCTTTCCAGATCAGAAATGTAATTCACAAATTGCTGGATCCTATCATATCTTGAGTTATCTGAGAACAAAAAAGCAACAATTTTATGGATTATACTACAACTTTTAGTATAACTCAAAAGAAAAAGAAGAAAAGGCTATAGTCAATACCAGCACACTTTACCGGAGATTTAACTACTAATAACCAGATAAAAAGGTTTCATCTGTCCTATCTAGCATGTAGCAGCTTAAGTTCTCAGGCTGATTGTTTCTTTGACGTGACCATAAAGCTTCAAGCACTTTATGGTCCAAATTTTGATTTGGCACCTAAAGCAGAAATGAGGTATTTATCCTTACCTAACATGCAGTCTTAAATTCAGTAGCCCTTTATATTCATATTCATACATATTATCAACTCAAGCCACGAGATAGGAAAATAGATAAAGTGATGAATTCACCTTTCTGCTCCAAGGGTAGCAGGGCAGCACCAAACAACTGATTCCAAACTGCTTTCGGAGAAGCATATTGCATTGCCTGCAGTATGGCGATTAGCTAGTTACACATGATTGACTTGCAAATTAATTGTCCCTCCAAAAGATTGAATTGAAGAGTTAAGATTAAACCAAAGATGAGGCAAAGTCTGTGCAACAACGATGTACCTTCCAGTTATTTAAGGTGAAGATAAGGCAAGAGATAGCAATGCCCAGACTTCCAAATCTCAGTATATCTCGCCGAGAACCCTGCAACCTGCCCATAAATTATTTCTGCACCCTCATAATAGCAAATCAACAAGAAGAACTGCTTGTTGCAAGGGAATAAATACCACGTCAATAAATAGTTTCAAGGTCATCAAAAAGCCATTGTTCATAATATAGGAGAACGACACCAAACCATCATAACATCAGAAATCCTTTTATGGGAATCCCCATTGGCTAGTTGATGAATCATTCAATTCTTTACATTGTGAATGTAAACGGAACTATATTACATCACGCTACTGTTCAGAGGCAATATTTCAACTTTTACAATTGGTGGTCATTGGACTTTTAATTTTCATATTTTCATTTTGAAATACGAAAATATATATTAAAAGCCAATTCCACTTAAAGAAAAACCTTTTGCCCCAAGTACAAAATCTTCAAAAGAAAAAAATATCCCCATCTCTCTCTTTTCTCTCCCCATCCCCATTCTCAAGCCCCCTTAATTTTAATAACTGTCAGGCTTCAGAATAGACACTATTGTGACTCTATCTCCTGCATGCCTTTTCGTGCTTACATCAATGTATAATGTCACATACATACATACATACATATAATATGTGTATGTATATTATAAAATATTTATGATAAATACAATATATACCAAAGTATAATGATATATATTTCATAAAGTATAATAATAATAATAATAATGTGAATTTTATAATTAAGATGATAATTAATATTAAAAGGGTAGATTTGAAATTATTTTGGTCATCTTATTCATTGTCCATCAAACAGTGCACAGGATTAAAAAGTTATCTTGTAAGTTACTTTTGTTCTCTTTATAATTATATTAGTGTGTATCAAACCCTCACACGATGAATCGAAGACCAGAAAAATATAAACCCTCAAAAAGGTAGAATTAGTATTGAACTACAACCTATGTTTTTTATTCTCTACAGAGGATAGTTACCTATCAATCATCGTAACCATGAAAACTGGTTAAAAGCAATGCACATGATGCAAAGACTAAATACCTTACAAACTTAATTTTGGAAAAAAAAATCTTCAGAATTCAGGAGAATGAAAAGGAAAAAAAGGTTCCAACATGAAACTGTCTTACCCTCCATCAAGCACAGCAGATGAAGACTCTGCAAAATTATTTACAGTTTCAAAGCCCTGCATCCTCTCATCTGCAATGGCATGTCTAGATAAGACCCCTTGCAAATTGCAATATAATACCTACACTCTTGCACACTACTAAAAAATAATTGTCAGAAAAATAACTATCTTAACTAAAAGGTATGCTTTAATTGAACAAACAAATTGACCAAAATCAACCAAAGTATTAAAGTGAACGTTTTGCAATAAATGAGAACAATTTGCAATACATGGAGCACTCATAGCTCAGGGTTCTTAAATTATGGACCAAATGTGGCTATACATTCTACATCAATGCCAAAAATATTATTTAGAGGAAAAAAGATAGATTTACAACAAGCACCCAAAACTACATACTATATCCAACAGTGCCACCATAGAGAATATCCTCAAGTGAAACACTTCCTATGTCATCCCGGATAAATGATGGCTCTGCAGATTCTAAAACTTCATCTGATATTGAGGTCCTTACAGCTATGCATCTACAAACAATGAAACAAATTATATAAATATTTTGTGTCTACATTTTAAATACGTAAACATATAGTAGTTTTGGAGTCTAAAAATTGGTTTGGGTTGGTAAGTTCAAGCAACCATTATTTATCTTCTTTTTTTTTAACACAGAAAATACAAAGGTCAATGCTTACCTCATTTGCGCAGCTTTGGCAGCTTGCACTCCAGCTAGCGCATCTTCTATAACAATACACTGAGAATACATATTATATTACTTATTAATTATGTTTAAAAGAAAATACAACCATCAGTTTACACATGATATCAAATTCAATGTCTATGTTGTGCATTAAAATTAAATAGATGCTGATAATCATAATAAGAGACATAGTACACTTAGAGTTCACACACACACTTAGTAACTGCAGATGCCTCTTATTGCAGAAAGAGTTTTAAGCTATCAGGAAAGAATTTCAAGAGACAACTTTTTGCATAGAAGTAAACATTCAATAAGTTTATTACCCAAAGGCTAAGTAATTGCCTCACCATATGCTTCTAGGTTCATGCTTGTTAGGTAGTATTGATTATTGATGGGAACAAAACGGGAGACAATTCAAGAGTACTCCTCTCAGAACCGTGTGCCCCTAATAAACCAAGAGTACTGCTCAGGGTGAAAAATGCGCCTGTAGCTCACTTTGTGCTAAAATCTAACTTTTTATTAGAAGAATGGGAGAAAAATAGATCAAACTCTAGACTACTTGATCATAGAGGCTTTGATACCATGTTGTAGACTAACTATGCCAAAAGCTTAAGATTTTAGGTGAAGACACATTGTTGGTTGATATTGCATCTTCAACAACAAAAACCACCACTCTACAAAACGTCAACCATCCAAAAAATTAAAGCATAGGCCTCAGACAATAAGCTCAATCTAATAGCATATACCTCACTCGGGGGCACATTCAATATTCTCGATGCAGCTAAGAAAATATCAGGAGCAGGTTTCAAATTCTCAAAAGCATCTGCAGAGACAATCGCATCGAACCTAATAAAACAAATGCAATTGTACAATAAGAATAACATTTATAGAGCGTAGGTTACATTTAAAACAAAAGTCAAACTGATGAACTTAGGCTTGAAATGCAATGGCAATTATGTCCTTTAAACCTCGTCTAAATTAAACATTCTACAGCTTAGCATATAATATGAAGTGGACATAGAATTCATCTCGGATCAGGATTTAACACCATAATGTTGTTATAACTAATTTAAGAAATAAAATAAAAAGTTCCATACTACATATATCAATGACAACGCGTACTGCATATTATCAGTAAATCAACAATATGTACAGGTAAATGTCTCCATCAACATTGAAAAAGTTACTCAGAATGTGTTGGCTTACATTGACAATGGTAAACCAGCAGCAGCTAGATTTGCATCAACCTTTACACGATCAGCACTAGATGCAACAGCCACTTTAAGCCCTTTACTTTTACACTGTTATGTGGTACCATGTCCTTTCTTAGTTACTTGATGAATCAGCAAAGCATTCAAACAATGCTAATATCATGATTAGTCTTGCATACCTGAGAAATGAGTTCAAGAGCACCCGGAAATCCAATTCCAGAATCTGGTTTTGCAAACTGAGATAAGTGGAACACATTAGGCAACATCGAGTAGAAGAAATAAAAAGTAGCATCAAGAGAAATATAAATACCTTATCTAAATATATTTCAAAGAACCTTTTTTTGGCAGCTTCTGGGTCAAATCCTTTAACTCCCTTAACAGAAGCAACACCTCCCAAAAAGTTAGCTTCTCCTTTCATGTTTGGAAAAAGAAAAAAGCAATGAATAACTTGAAAGTTTAATAATCAATTAGCAACTCAATAAAACAAAATGGAACTTAACTATCTGCCAAAGAACATTGTTGAATCAAAGCAAAATAGAAGTGCAGTAAGAGTAGATTTGAAAAAAGGCATTTTGACCACATTCTTTGCTACATGTTACACATTGTAAGTATGGAAGTTAAAAAGATCAGGGAAATTAAAAAAACAAGATGACATTATACAAAGTTGTTATTTTTTTTTTATGTTCTTTTGTCTAGTTTTAAGATAGAAATGGATTTCCTCTAAAGCTATGAAGACCTATGTTTTTGTGCTAGTAACCTCTAGATCAAACTTGACCAATAATTTCTATTCACTTTTTATTTCTCTAATTTATTTCACCAAAAACCTTTTGGTAAAGTGAAACAATTAAGAAGGATTAAGAGGCCAATGATTTTACCATAAAAATAATTCATAACAAAACATTAAGACTACTATTGATCCATGTACCTGACCCAAATCTACTTATTTCTACTAACCACCTATTGGGAAAAGGTTTAGTTGTTCTAAAGATTAAAGTTTTGCACATCACTTGCTTCATTTAATAAAAAAAAATGGATGGAAATCAGATTGAATTTAAAAAACTTAGCACTTCAACTACATTTTAACCAAATCAAACACAATTTGAAACCATTGTGACATAGGATAAGCCCGAAACAACCAAGACTTCTTCAATGCATCCAAGCAGCAATGCAGTGACTCTTGCCGATACTTTATCAGAGCCAAGTAGTTCGTTGTTTAGCCATAATCACCTAGATTAACACTATCTCCAAGTTGATCCATGTCGTAGAAGTTCAACTAAGATCTAGATTAGCCTGACACAACCCTCACCTTGTATCCAAGTTTATGCAAGGAGTTACTACAAACCACGAAAGAAGGTTTAGTCATTCTCATCATCTACCTCTAAGTTGAGACTCTATCAAATGAACAACAACGTCTTTCCACGTCACAGTGATTTTGTTTCTCGCTTCCCAGTGCACATTCAATGTCAATTTCCAAACACACTAAATAAATTATCGGTAACAAAGGCAAGTGGCCAAAAACGCATAACATTTTCACATATTCAGAAATTACGGTGGAGATTGAAGCCTGAAGTTCAGAAAAAAGAAACCCGAAACCTAGAGAAATACCGGTTCCCGTAAACGGCACAAAATCGTCGACGGTGACTTCGACGCCCATCTCGGCGAACAAATCGACGCCGGCTTTTCTAGAAGGCTCTTCGCTGTTGCAAAGCACGCCGTCCATGTCGAAGAGCACTGCCGAAACATTCCCCCACTCTCCTGATTCCGCAGCGACGTTCTTCTGCTCGACTTTCACCGCGCAGGCTTTCACTGCGAATTTCTGCGTCAAAACGAAGCGTCTTGATCGGCAATGGAAGAACCGAGAAGAAGGAACGAGTTTTGGTCGTTTGATAATGGCGGAGAATAACAAGTGCTTTGAGGCCGTTGGGCGCGATAGGTATAAACGACCCGTTTCAAATGTCATTGCCATGCTTAAGCAGTGCAGTGGTTCAGTTTGTGAATGGCGGGGAGGATCTTAATCTATAATCTATAATTTATTACAAAACTCGTGACAAATTTCAGAGGTACCTTATCCACTTCTTCACCACAGCATTTCTTTCTTTTCTTTTTATGTTTATTTCTTTCTTTTTCTTATATTTATTTTCATTGTTTCCTTGCAAGGAGGAATTTTTCTGGCCAGTTATTCAGCTAGTTCGAATTAGTTTCAAAAGATTTTTTAAGATTTATTTAAAAATTATTATTCAATCAAAAAATTTAAGCAGTAAAACACATGTAACCATTACAGTATTTTTCTAGAGAAGCAACTAATGATATAAAATTAAGATTTTAAAAAATTAAAAATAATTATCTAATATTCAAAATCATATGAATTTTAATTATTTCTCTCATTTATTCGACTTTTGTAAATTTTGTGTGAATTTTCTTTGTATTTACAAATAACATCAATCAGGACGACTCTAGTTCAAGAGCACAAAAACAGAAATTGTTGAAATAGCTAACAACTTTGCTTTCTTGAAAATTTATACAGAAATCACAAGTCTTTATTTATCTGCACGATTTCACATTTTCTGTAAAAAAAAAAGTCAAGAAACCTTTTTTGTAAATTATGTTTGAACAAATCCATTTTGAAAAACAAAAACCCTAAATAAATAATATGTTTGTTTTTTATTTCACGAGCAAACATGTTTTAATACTTATAAACAGAATTTTGTAAGAAATAATTTTTTTAAATAGTTAAATAATTATGTAGACACGTAACAGTTTATTAATTATACAAATAACTTCAAACTTTTCACTTAAATTAGTTTTTAGTTGATATTTTTTAGCTTTCAACTATTTTGTTAGTTCTTTCTATTGAACATAGCCTGTGCTCTTGTAGGAGAAACATAGTTTTTGACATTTGTATTAAATAGTTTTTCATTCCGGAAAGGTTTTTTATACTGTCAAAGAATGCAAAATAAAATGTCCACTCTCTAGTGGAACTTCTTCGTAAAGTTTTATAGAATCCTAATTTGTAGAAATTATTATTATATATAATTATATAAGCTAATTTTAGTTGATCAAAGTATTTTCTTTGGCTTGAAAAGACGTACGTGCTGAAAATATTGTCCCTGATTTGATTAAACATCAAAAGATGAAGGACAATATATGTTGTAGTTCGATCTTAACGCCTACAGTTACTCTGTATAGTGTGTTATTCTATGTAGATGCATTTTTTTAACATTCTCATTTAAGCCAGTTCGACCTTTTCTTTTCTCTTATTTTCTTTAAAATGTAACATTTCTTACATGAAGTATGATTAACTTAAAATAATGCAAGAAAAATGTTTATAGATTTGGTAAGAACTTTGTAACCTTAAATTTTTGTAGTCATTTCACTCGTTTTCTGTAACTAACATTTTCATTAATTTTCACTAATATTTTACTGTCGAGTGTTTTGAAGTTTTATTACGGTTTTCGTTAATAAGAATGTATACATGTCGCATTTATGAACATTTTATTTGTTTTCTATAAAAATAATATACGTAAATCCTCTAACGTTTATTTAGTAAAAAGAAATTGTGGTGGGGGAATATCACATCAAAGTGTTTTATTTTATTCAATACGTTACTCCTAGCATAAAAAAATTATATATGTATATATTATAAAATATATTTACTCCAGAAAGAGGTAGTTAATGTTGAACAGTTGCTATATTTTCTAAAATAACAACATAGAAATTTCCTTTAAGACTTAATTGACCACCCATTAATCCATTAATGAAACTAAAAAGAAAAAATAAATAAAGGGGGAAGAGAGACAATTTTTTAAAATATTTAAATATATTTTTTAAAACACTTGTTTCAAGTAGTGAATGTGTTTATCTTTTCTTGAAATGAGAGGATATACTACAGAGAGAGAGAGAGAGAGAGAGTGTGTTACGAAACAGAGTATCTCTCCTGGGTGCTGGTAAGCTATGTAGCTACGCTGTGTACAAAAAGACTTCCAACTCAAAACAACTTCCTGTAACTTCCAACAACCCTATGCCACCGCACACTACATCATTTTCAGTTAGACAAAGCATGAACCCAAGTAAAACAAACTTACCTATGATCTCTTTTCTTCTTTTTTATTTTTTTTATAGTTGTAAATAAAGTATTTATTAATTTTTTTCGTAATTAAATTTTATTGAAAAATACAAGCCACTATTTCCAATAAAATATTTCTTTTAAACTGGTCTGAATACACAGAACTTCGAACTACAACATTTATAAGTAAACTTTTATTATTATTATTATTATTATTATTATTTATTTCGTTTAAATATTTATAATGAATTAATAACATAAAAATATAATTTGATTATATTTTTAACATCCAATGTAAATACATTAAATATTATAAAATATCGGTGATATAATTGATTGTATTTTCTATTAATTATATAATTTTTGTCACAACTTTTTATTGATTATAGGATTTTACACACGTCTTTTTGCTTGTGTACAAAAGTTTATCAATTCCTTTTCATTTTTTATTAATTCTCTAATTTTGTTTCTTGCATTTCTTTTTATATTTTTAGTTTTCCATCGCTTAAAAATAAATAAATCCTTAAAGTTTGTTTAAGAAGTTTGACTGTAGTTCTATTTAATTATTCTCGAAGATTATCTACTTTAGAAGATTGTTTATCCAACCAATAATATTATATATATATATATATATATATATATATTATGTCACAATTTTATATTTAAAAAATATTTTAGAAATTAAAGAAAATAAAAAATATTTAAATTATTATTGACCTTTATTTTTAAACTATATAAAACTACTAGGTATACCGAAATAATAATACTATGTCATATGTGATTAAAAGATAAGTATTATACTCAACATTCAAAACTACTTTCCTACTTATTTTCAAAACTGTTATAAACATTTAATATAATATATTTGATGTTTTTCAAACATTATTTGAAGAAAATTATTTTTAGAACTGACTTGTGGACATAAAATTAAATAAAAGTTTATTAGCAAGTATTTTCAAAAATAGAAGTCAAGAATTTAGAAATACAGAATAAATATTTTACACTTAAAATTTTTAAAAAGTACTTATTAATAAAAAAGTACTAAACGATTATTTTTATTGCAGTAAAACTATCTTTTCCTCTCTCTCCTCCGAAGTCATGTTCCCATGATTTTACATCACTAGTTCACGTTCGTCAAGCTTATCCAGCCAAGCAGGGGAAACACGAACAAAATATTCATTATTCATCTATCTAATACGTCACCCGATTAGTATTTCTATACTATGTAGGTGCATTGTTTTGCTTTTACTGTGTCATATTCTCAACATTAATTAAACGTTTTTTGCATTATTTTATCATTATCCATGCCCTGTAAAATAAGCACTTTTGATTACTTTCACTAAAAATTAAGGCATATTTTTTAATTAAAAAATCCAAGTATAAATATAATATATCAACACCATGTTTTCTCATTTTTAATTATAATTATTTAACCAGTTTCTTGATATGCTTGGTTAGAATTCCTATTCCTCTATCAAGTAAAAGATATGAAATATTTAATTTATCGAGTTTAAAAATTTAATTTACCGTAATACTTCTTCTATGAAAAGTGGAGAATTCATTGAAGAATTCTGATGTGAGTTGCATTCGGTTGGCATTCTCCAAATTAATTTTGTAATGGATTTCTTTTTCTTTGGTGGAATATTATGAGTGTATATATATATATATATATATATATATATATATATATATATATAATATTTAATGGTTTGGGAGAGAAAAATTGTTGTTTTCACTACATCCATCACTTGCTGTTGGTTGCCACAGTGATTTGGACTTGAAAGCGCCCATCTTTTCATGTCTATTGATATTGATTGTTGATACATCACTTGGCTTGTTGATGTCCTCTTTGAATCAATCTCTCTTTCCATAGGACTCTTCGTCCTCGACTGTTTCTTCATCCGTGTCAACCACTGTGTTCGACCTATATGCTTTTTTAAGCTAAGCTTCAACTTACCCATCACACATTCATACTCACACGCACAAACATCATTCAAACATGAGTTCTTCGGCACCTCAAGTTTCCAACAACAAAACAATGTGGCTGCATCCAAAGGTTTTGGGTTTCAATCCTTCTGAAAGATGGGGGCACTCTGCTTGCTTCTCCAAGGGCCTTATGTATGTCTTTGGGGTATGTATCACTTTACTTAAACCCCTTTTGCTCAAAAAAATCTTGTCGCTAAAAACCATTGCTTAGTTTCTTAATCTCATCTACATATTTTCTGAACCTGTTCCTTACTGGGTTGTCCTCATTAATGATGTCTGCACACTGCTCCCCACATGTTGTAATTCTTTGAACTCTGGGAATTTCTCTCATTAGTTTGGTTAGTTTCTGGTATTACTAAGTACTTTTTCTTTCTTTCTTTCTTTCTTTCTCAAGTTCACTGAGTTATTACTACCTATATATGGCAAACAACCAAAGCACTTTCTTTTCTGAATTTTAGTTTTTTCCTAATCTCTTCATCGCCTATTTTTCTTGGAGACAGTTGACTGAATTCATTTTTTCTTACTGTAATTAGTGGGACAATACGAGTTTGGGATACCGTCATCTTTCTGCTTACTTAATATGGCGATATTCAGATTTTTCATTCTTCTCTTCTTTCTTTCTCATCCCTGTATTATAAAACATGCACCCAAAAAGAATCCTTGATGCTTCACTATCTTGGTAATCTGACACCTCTTACTTTGTCGCAAAAGTTTAAGCACAATTGAAAATAAAAATACTTTGCCTCTTTATTTTGGTTGAGATTGCTTGGTGTGCATAAGGCCAAATGAAAGTTGAACTGAATTAAGAAAATGCAACAATTACCATTTTCTTTCTGTACCATCATTTGCAATTCTATATATGAAAGCAATGAAGCGCGTTTGTCCTGTCACATTGCCTTTCAAACTCCAAACTAACATGAAATATTTTATATATTTTTGTTGATTAAAACTGTGGGTTTGGTAAGCTTTGAAGGTTTTCCATTAAGATGATAAAGTTTGAGTGTATTATTTCAGGGTTGCTGTGGGGGGCTGCATTTTTGCGATGTTCTCACTCTGGACATCACCAAAATGGTTTGGAGCAAGCTCACTACTACCGGTGAGAAGCCAGGGCCGAGAGATAGCCACAGTGCTGTTCTTGTGGGGCATAAAATGATAGTGTTTGGTGGCTCGAATGGGTTCAAGAAGGTGAATCACATTCACATACTTGATCTTGTTACCAAAGAGTGGTTTCGACCCGAATGTAAAGGGACTCCTCCTTCTCCACGTGAAAGCCATACTGCCACTCTGGTAGGTGATGAAAAGATAGTGATATTTGGTGGTAGTGGAGAAGGCCATGCTAACTATTTAAACGATTTGCACATTCTTGATCTTCGAACCATGACTTGGGCTTCCCCTGAGTTGAAAGGTGATTTTCCGGTCCCCAGAGACAGTCATAGTACCCTTGCAATCGGGAACAAACTTGTTGTGTATGGTGGAGATTCTGGTGATCAGTATCATGGCAATGTTCATATGCTTGATATGGCTACAATGACTTGGTCTAGAGTATGCTCCTCCCTTCTCTTCTGTGATAATTTCCAATAATTTTCTTCAAAGTTTGAAGAGGGAAATTGTTAGATTTTCCACTGAGGGATTTAGTAACATCTTCTTGCGTTTCAATGACAGTTGACGATTCAAGGTTCTCCACCAGGAGTCAGGGCAGGTCATGCTGCAGTTAACATTGGAACAAAGGCAAGTTTTTTATATTTATTATTGTTAGGACTTGCTTGTTACCTGAGGGTAAACAGTGTATGTAAAGTCAGTGAAAATATCTTTTACATTATCATTCAATAATTGATTGTCATGTATGATAAAAGTTGTTCTGATTGATTGACACATTGTAAAAGTATTTACACAGAATGTACAAAAGTTCAATTCATCACTAAATTTACATGGAGTTCTTCTAAATTTTATTCAATAGTCACATTTCAAAACATTGTATGAGCTGTGCATGATGTGCAGGTATATATCATTGGAGGAGTTGGAGATAAACGTTACTATAACGACGTTTGGATCTTTGATATCTGCAATTTTTCGTGGACTCAACTTGATATACATTTTCAACAGCCACAAGGGCGATTTTCTCATACAGCTGTTGCTGCAGGCATGGATATTGCAATATATGGCGGGTAGGATCCTATCTATGAATTTAAGCATTTCTAACCAGTGTTACAATGTTCATCTTTCTCTTTTAGTAGTTTAATCTGTTTATTCTTTTTTCTGTTAACAGATGTGGGGAAGATGAACGTCCTCTCAACGAATTGTTAGTGTTGCAGCTTGCAGCAGAGCATCCAAATGGACGTTATTACGTTCCCATGTGCAAACCTATTGGAACTTATTGGAATCACGAAAAGAATATTATCCCAGCAGAAGCGGATACAAACTCGGTACAGAAGTTTACAAAGCAATGTCATTATTTACTCCTTTTTTTTCTTTCTTAACGAAAAGTAGAACTGACAATGAATTTTGAAGCAGGAAACTATCCTCGTGAGGAATAACGTGGAAGCTTTTGGAAATGGAGCTTATGAAATTTCATCAGAAAAATCGTCACCTCATCACTTTGATTCAGGTGGGTTGAGTTATGTGTTTTATTCTGTACAAACTTCATAGTAAGTACGTATAGAATAGCAAGTTTACTTTTTTATATTCTTCTTGTAAGTATTTAAGGATAAGTTTATGTAAATAAATGGAGACGCAAATTTGTAGGTACTTCACGACAGAAGAGGAGGAGAATTGCTGCTGCAAAGGTATGGGATGTTGAATCAGAACAAGAAGATAGTTTTCTTTCATTGTCTCTTCATTCTTCTCCATATAAATCCGATCAAGAACAGACCCCAAGTCAAGAAGCAAATACATTATTTCCATCCACTTCCCAACACGAAAATGACTCAAATTATAAGAGAACATTGATGAATGTCCCACTTAAGACTCCACAGGCTCTTCATTTCCTACAACATCAACTAAAACAGGAACAATGTCTTCATGTTAACGAGGATAGAAAAAGAGCTCAACGTCAGGCTGCAGAGCAGAAACCAATGATCCGACCCATTCAACACCTGGTGAATCCTTTGCTCAGTATTAGAATTGCACTCTTCCACAACATTCCCCTCTTATTATTTTCAATATTTTTAGACACTCTCAGTATCACAAGTTAACCATGTTCATAATCAATCTCAACCTGACACATGAAGTCCATAAGACTTGATTCTATTATTCCGAAGTTGCTCATTCTTTTACTCTTGATTTCAAATACAAGATTGGTGGCGAAGTTCGGGAGAGAGTTGAAGGACCCTTTGACCCAGTTTCGATATCTCCTACAGCTGTAAATGGAAGGATTTTCCGGGGAGTAATATTTGCACCTGTAAGTTTGTAAACTTTGATGCTATAATGTTTTACGTTATGATCAGATACGATTTGTGTTGAAACCAGTTTCAGTAACAAACAAACAAACAAAAAATGCATATCAGGGAGCAGGAGTTGTCTCAAAGGGGGCAAGTTCAGTTCCTTCCTCTCAAGCCTTTTTGGGTACTTTAAGGGCTTCTCAGGAAGCGCCAATTTGTTTGCATGCAGAGCCATACCACGGTTCACGATCAAGGCAAACCCCGGTGGCTTTACCGTTTCCAATCATGGGAGCGACTCCTAGTGTTGTTTCCAAGGAGCATAAAATCAGGAGTGATCTTCAAGGATTGGCTCTAACACTCGGAGGACCAGCTAGTGGAAATCCTCAGGTAAAATATTGAGGAGGAGGCAAATAAATGAAACAACAAGGTTTATGTAAATTTCGGACATAATCCTACGTACTTGAGTGGTTATGAATTTCCTGAATCCATCTTCATCTGTAAAATATTTTGATTTTAGCTTCATAGTGTAATCCTGTGTTCTTCCCATTGCATGGGAGGATTTTTGTTTGATGATACTGATTAATAAGTTAATATATATCCTCCTAAATGGTTATATGTTGGGGGGTATATGAGCAAATATTGATTCGTGAGCATGATAATTCATTGAACGTGACCTCTCATATCAAAAGTAACGTGATGAAAAGACCTTAGATATAAAGCGACAAACAATTTTGGGGCACAAAGCATAACATGGAGAATTTGTAATCGGAAGGAGGAAAGAAATTTGTTTTTGGCTTACAAAAAGTGGACATTTCGTACACTAATAGTATTTGTTAATTGAATTTCGTAAAATTAAGAAAAAAAAAATCAAAGTTGTGCACATGGTCTCAAATATACAATGTATCCGTCATATTAAATATGGGTGCAATCTGGGCAGAAAGGGGATGAACAGCTATGGAAAACACTGAATGGTGGGTACATTGCATTCCCCTACTTGCTTATCCTATGATACAGTGGTTAAACCGAAAAATATAAAGGAGTGCACCGTGTACTTACCAAACAAAAAAGTGTCTGTGAACTTAAACAGTTGAAAGAACACGTGGTGGCACTTAGGGCAGGGTCCAAATAATACTGAAAAGCATTTTTTGATGTCTCTGTGGTGGTTAGTGCAACAGCACCAGTTGTTGATTGTGTTTGATCTAATAATTATGCGAAGAAATTAAGAAATTATAGTGATGCATGCATGGATATTGTGGAGAAAAAGGTTGATTAAAAAAAGTGAATGAAGATTTGTGAGAAAGAGAGAAGAGTGATGGTGAAGAAGTATTGTACGAAGGATTTGAAGAGGGACCGGGGAGGGTGAGTTGGGCACAGTTTACAACAGAAAATTTCGCCCGTGCTTCCCGCGGGACGCTGTCGTTCTGTCTTGCAATGTTTTTCGAGAGATTGAAAAGAAAAATGGGCCAGGCGGCTAGCCACAGTGAGTAGCCAATGGCAATGCCTTCGTCTCTGTCACTCACTTGTCTGATCTGTCTGCCACGTCTACGGATACAAACATGCTTCCATGCTTAACGTTAATTATTGCTTATCTTCATTATTATGCTGCATCTCAAATAAACTCAAATTTACTTTTTATTTTCTTCTCTAATTTTTAAATGCTATCTAAATCACTTATTCAATGCTTTGTATTTACGGACCAACTAGAATTTATTTTCGATGAACTTAAACTTAAGAAACTAGATTTGGTACATTGAAAAAAAAAAGTTTTCATTATTATTTAATCCCATCTCATGTCAGTAGGAGTAGGTAGTGGGGAGTGGTTCCTTAAGTACATGGGCTTTAATACAAATAATAAATCTTTCTTTAGAACCCTATAACTATACACTATTGAAGTTCACAGACAATTTGTTTGCAAACCTAGAAAAAAATTACATTTCAAATAAAATATAGATTATTAATTTTGGTATTAAACATTATAAAAACAAGTGTTATTTTTTTTAATCGGCCATTACATTATATATTAGGAATTACGAATAGAAAAGTTGGAATAAATGAGTGGAACTGGTAACAACATAGGCCATACGTACGTACGTCAGTGGTAAGCAAATAGGGTTTAAGAAAGAAAAAAAAAAACTTAAAATAAGAAGAAGAAGTGGTAGTAATAATAAAATAGAAATATTAAATAGGTGAAGGTGAAAGTGATAGTGGTGGCAGCGAAGGAAGGAGAGAGGGAGAGAGAGAGTAGCGATTGATTTGAGTGATTGATTGAGTGAATGAATGAGTGAGTGATTCATTGTGAGTTTTTAAGATTGAGGTTGAGTGAGTGGGTGAGTGAACATCAAAATCATATCATAAACAAAAGAAAGGCCCCAACAAGAGCCTGTGCATCAGGAGTGCTTCACTCAAACTCTTGAAAACAAAACAAAACAAAACATAGTTGCAATCATGCTGACAAGACCACTACCTCTCTTTCTCTCTCTCTCTCCACCGATTCTTATTTCTTTTTCTTTTTTTTTCCCATTTATTCTTTTCCTATTTTCATATTTTACTTCACACCCCAATCTATAGACCAAGCTCCTTACTGTACACTTTTTCATAGGCCATCACCCAATCCGTTTTCAAGCCCACCTGTGATTCTCATTTTATGTATACTCATCTACAAACTGTTCAAACTTCTTGCTGTACAAGCCTCTGGAATATGGTCATGTTTAAGAATTAGATTTATTTAAACAGAACCAGTTTTTATTCATCAATATTATTTTTTATCCAATGAAAGCATTTAAAAAAAAAAAATTGAATGTGCGCATCTTGAAAAACACTCTGATTAGTTTTTATGACATGATATTTTCATCCAGGATAAAGAGGATTGATACATTATAATAAAAGATAATATAATTAAAAAACCATCATCGTCCACAGGTCTTGCAGGCTTCTTTACCATATGCTTGTGAAATTTATCTTTGAAAGTTTTTCATGCACACTCATATTTATATATACATGTGTGTGTAGCACATGGAGGGATTTGGAATATTATTTTGCTGCGTGTTCTCGCATTGGTATTTTTTTTTTTTTACCTGTATATATTGACTACTAGTTCTCGCATCAAAACACAATAAATTTCTCTCTAAGTTGAAGTATTTGTTGTTGTCTCAAAACATGGTTATATCATAATCAAAATAAAACACACAAAAACAAGATATTACTCAACTAGAGGAGAATGTTTATGGAACCATATTTATGAAAACATTTTAACAGGAACCTATAGTCATGTAGCACTAGTGTTTTACTATTTCTGCGTTTTAAGCTAGATGTAGCGTACCTGGATAAGTTACTGCGAGAGACATTGACGGCAGATGAAAATTTTTTGTTTGGTCCACAGAGACCACGTTTGATTCTTGATTAGAATCATGGTGTCTTGCATTGCATTCCGATGAGGCAGTTAAAATTTTTGTAACTAAGGTCGTTATTTCTAAATGGTTATACACAATGAAAGGGTTCAGAATGTATACGTTATATGTTATATGCTATATATCTGTTGAGTGTTAACATCATGTGCTTTACTTTCTGTCTTTTCTAAATTGATGATCGTTGCCCATAGGGCAGTTCCACTAGTAATGTGCTTTTGTCCTAGCTGAATTTGGCAGCTATATTCAACAGTAGCCTCGGAATGTCACCAAAAAATATAATAATTGGGTGCCTCACATGGCACCAGTCATCACCTCTATAATTATGTGTGCGATATTCCCATTCTCCTTCCCTCACACTTTCACTTTTGCAGTCATCACCTCTATATATGCACCATTTTCCATCAAATTTAGTAGTCCAAGTTAATACAACAAGTGAAGAAGCATATGCTATCAGCATTTTAACAACTTCATGATTCTCCTTATAGTCTACGTGATGGTTTCTTTGTCTGTTTTCTACCTTAATCCTTACAAATATTTGTACTATGTTACACTACACATGTATGTGACGTTCCAGTGCTGACAGAATGACAGGGGGTGAAAATTTGTAATGGCGTTGAAAAATTATGGTGTAGGTAGCCATGTTGTGTTGTTGAAGTATTTTTTTGAAGTCCAGGAATTAATTTGTTATATATCAAGAGTACTTGTATTGGGCTTGTCCAATAGTTGTTGTCAGGAGTTGCTGAGAAAGAAAAGATTGTGAAGTTAAGTTAGAGTCCAAAAGATAAGAATAAGACAAAGGATTGAAGGAGATGAGGATTTGCAACCTTAGGTTGATGAAAAGGAAAATGTAGTCTATTTTTGTGTTGTTGGGTCAGTTTCAAATGAATCCAACTACTAAGCGTGACCTTCCATCCTTATCTGCTGGTGGTGGCCACGCTTAAGTAGCTGACAACTGCTATTCCAAGTAGCCTTTGACAATTTTCTCAGCCTCAGGTTGCTTTTTCTGCTTCTGCATCATCTACATGTTATGCCAATAGCTGCAATATTCTTCTTCATATCAGTTTCTAGGATCAGTATCTTAATTACTTTCATTTGGAAATTATTGTGGTATAATTTTGGATCGAAAAACATGAATGAATTGGTATAAAAAGTAAACATTTTTTAAATTAGTTAATAAGTTTACATTACCATTCTGTCTCTTTCACTATTTTGTAAATTGAGCATAATTTACGCAACTGAGTGGAGAGGACCTACCGAGTAAACCTCATAAACAAGTGATGCCTACCAAAAACAAATTATTGGAAAGCTGTCAGTTAGGTCCATTAATAGACACTAACAATACCCACTGTTCATCCTGCAACACTTGTCTTTTTTTCCAAATTTTCACTTCCATTAGGACCCACCTCTTTTTGTATTTTGCAATTAATGTTGGTAAAAACTAAGTAATGTGTATGTTTGAATTAAAGTTTCAATTGATTTAGAATTTTTATTTTTGAGAAATCATTTATTAACGTTTTAATTTTCGATAACAAAAAAAAAAGTCTGTTTGTCAATATTAAGTATTTAATATTTGGATCCGTTTATTTGACTTTTGCTAATACTTGATTAATATTATAAAGCTCTCCATTGTTTCTACAGAAGAAAAACTTTAAAGCTATTTGTGTTGTTAAAAGTGAATATTAAAAACTCTCGTAAGCCAAAGGAGCGAATTGGAAAGAAAAACCTAAAAAAAATCCTAATAGTTTTCCAAAGTTTATCTAAATACACTCTTGATTAGATATTTATCGCATTTTGGTTGATAGGGGCAAAATAAGTGAGAAATTCTGAAGAGAGTAAGGAGAATAAAAACTGAAATTGTCTTATATTGAGACTAATTAAAATGAAGAAAATTTTAAAAGTAATCTATTTTATTTGAAAACATTTGTATGAAAAAACTGAGAAATGAAAACATTATCTCGCTTTACATCGAATGATCCCACCTCGTGTCGTTTAACTATTGTTATTTTCTACTTTTTTAAAACATTATTTAAGTTTTAGGTTACTCGTAAATTTATATATTTTTCAATCATGTTTGTTAAATTTATTTAGTAAAAAGTTCTTTAATTATTCTTTATCATTTAATTTGTTTGTTAATTGGATTAAGTGATTGTTATCTTATTATTTTGTTATTTTACTCATTTATTTACATGTGATAAAAATGTAAAATTCTGTTGTTAATATAAAACGATATTGTAATTAATATAAAATAACAAGTAATTTTTATTATTATTATTTTTATTGGAGATATACATCAATACTAGCAACAATAACGATCAATGATAAAACACAATTTAACGACATCCATCACTTAGTGTGTGTTTGGTTTAATGTTTGGAAGCTCAAACCCAAGTTTGTTCTGTATTAAAAATCACAAATTATGTTTGACAAACATTTGTTTTGTTTTATTTTATTGATCTTCAAATATGGGTTGCTATCAAAGCAAAACTATAAAGCTATTTTCATTCGACCAAACTTAATTTTTCTAACTGCAATTCAAAAACACTAGGATTCCTTGATTGTTATAGGTAATGACGTGGAAGTTATCAAGAGTATAATGACCTATATCATTTATATTGATTGTTTGTTATAGATCTTGAATCATTCTAAGTGATGACCTGAAAATCATTCCAAACATGACAATCTTATAATCCAATATATTTTCATTAAAAATAATAAATATTATTGGCCACATCAATTGTAATATCACTTTATATTCACCACGTTAAACATTTTAATAAGACAAATAAGTAAGATAGTGGACAAACTAATAATCTTGTTATCTAATTAAAAATAAAATTAAACCACAGAAACTTAATTAAAAAATATAATTTTTTTAAGTATTGAATACAAAAGAAGTTAATAAAAACTTACTTAAAAATAACTAAAAGGTTAAAACTTAATTGAAGCTTTTCAAAATCAAACATTCTTATTTTCACTTTGTTTATCTCATTTTTTTTTTCTTCATTTTAGTTCTCTCTTTTATTTTCTCATCTAATTTTCTGTAAAATTATGTTTAAATATCTTAAAAGAAAAGAAATACGACTGTAAATTCTTTTTATGTAAGTTAACAGTACCATGCGATTTTCAATTTATATTATCATTTTGTTTAGATTCTACAGACTTAGTAAATAAACATAGTTAATGCAAGTATCCAATTCATGAATATAAGAATCAAAATTTAGAGTTACGGTTATCAAATTTTCAGTATTTTTGGATAAAAAAAATTATATAAGTAAAAATTAATATTTTTGTTATTTTTTGATTTTATGATTTAGAATCCGAACAAGAATAAGTTTTGACTGAAAAATAGAAGAATTGCAAGAAATTGTAAAAGTTAATTGAAATGACTTAAATAAAAAGTGATAATTAGAAAGTAATGTACATAGTTTTAAAGTAATACAAAGAGAATAAAAGTCAATGTGAAAGGATTATAAAAAATGTAAATTACAGAAACATGACACCAATTCATAAATAACATGTATTTATTTTATTATTAAATAATTACATATCTTGACACTTTCTAAAAAGAAATATGTTTTTTCTTTGCTTTTTGAACTACTTTATTAATTATGTGACTTTTGATGAAGAATCTAAACTCTTTTTTTTATCTTAGTCAACTTATTGGTGATACATACATATTTCTCTTAATCAATCTCCATGACTTAATTTTCTCATCCCTTTTTCATACACACCTAATTTATTCCTTCCCTTGCTCTTCTTCGCATCAAACACGAGTGGTACTTATAAGAAAATCTTCAGTAGTTTCCGAATAATAGAAACCATATTTTTGCATGAAACAGAAGGAAGAGAGAAATGGGATTATTATTTTTTTTATACCAAAAAAAGTTTATTGATTGGGCCCTATCGAGCCCATGGTGTAGGTGATGGACTAATTGCCGTGGAAAACGAGTGGAAATGAGTGGCATTACTGTGAGTGAATTCCAAAAGGTGGGGAACTCTTTGTCGTTGTTTTGTTGCTTTGTGAAGTTTGTTTTAATTTATTAGGCACCCCTTTAGAATCTTTGTACCCCACCACCTTTTTAATATTCCAACTAAACTTATAATTCAATTTTGCGTTCAATGAATATATCCTCAAAACCACTTAATTAACGCCAAATCCATTTTCTTCATCTCTTAACTCAACTTCCAACAGATTAGCATGCTTTCAAAAAGGATAACTATCCTTATCCTTTTCACACACATTTCCCTTCATTGGCTTTGTGCTAGTTCAAGACATCACTAATTATATGCAAATTAAAAGAAAAAAAAAACATCACAATTTCTTAAATCGTATTAAACAGCTTTGATTTATTAGAGGCAAAAATAACTAACCATGCATATATTTTGAAAAGCATGTAACCTTTGCCATATCGTAAGTTTGAATTTTAATATATTTAAAGCATGAAAACAATATTAGATTATTTTTTTTAATGAACTTTTAAATTTGCAAGGATTTCACGATCCTTTAGCAAACTCTTAAAGTTAGAAGATTTCATACAACAATGAGGAACGATTAAGATTTAGAAAAACAAAAGAATATAATTTTAAGTTTTTCAATACAACAATACTTTCATTTTTTTTTTGTCCTTTTTATTATTTTCTTATCGGCAGTCGTTTTTAATTAAATTATCACAATATTAATTAATAAAATCTACTATCACAATAATGAAGTATTTTATTCATCAAAAGTATTAATTTTAAATTATTTAAATTTAATTTTATAAAATTAGTTCGGAAGATGCTATATACATCTTATGCGTGAGACTAGAAATTAATGGATGGTCTCTTAGTAGTCCGATAGTGGGTGGAACAGAATGTCTAAAAAATTTCGTAAAGGTAAGTTTTTTTATTTTATTTTTTTAAACAATGATTCTGATACTATGTTAGAAATGAGTTTTAAGCTTAACTCAATTTTACAAAATTGACTTATAAAATGAGGTTTGCAGCTCACTTATATATTATATTATAAAATTGCTTTTTCTTTAATCAACGTAGAACTTCCAACATATTTATATAAAATATAAAATCTTCAACTTATTGAACTTGTGATTACCAATTGTGTAATTACCTATTTGTGAATGGTATATGACAAACTTAAAAAGGCTTTCTAATATCAACTTTAATATCATACTAAAATAGCAATAATGAGTCATCACATTCATGCTAACAAACATTATTAAAATAAATTAGCCTTTTTATTTTAACTTATAAGAGCATAATAGAGACATGTAATCCTTTTTACTAAGTGGGCCCATTGTTCTTAAAGAAACTTTTTTTATTCACTTCTTTGTACATATATTCATATCTTTATTATTTGTACAATATGCTATAAAAGAAATACACAATTAATGGTGAGATACATGTTACATGTATATGATATACATATATCTATTATGGGTAAGCCTTGATGATATTAGTTGGATGGTCTTATATACATTTATATATGATATACATATCTTTTCAACGCGCTGTTTGATATATATGATATACAGTGATATTCTTTTTATTTATTATAGGATTGATCTTCTTATTCACAGTATCAAAAAGTAAAAATACATACGATATTTTACATAAAAACAACATAATATTAAACTTGTGATGGCATAATTTTAATCACAAATATAGGGAAAAGAGGAATGTTTCTTATTGCTCTGTATTCTTCGAAACTTGATTAGGTTATTTTTATCATTTGGTGTGTGCTTGATTTAATGTATTTTATTTTTCTCATTTCTAAAATAGTATATTATCTCGTTGCTATTAACTTAAAAAAAAAAATAGCAACAAAAAAATTTCTTATTGCTATTTAAAAAAAGCTAAAAAAAGAAGAATACAGAACAATAAGAAATATTATTGATTGATTTATTAACTTAAAAAAAAATAGCAACAAAAAAATTGTTAGTAACTTATACTATGGTTACAGTTATCTTTATATATTTAATACTTTCCCTCTCAGTTTTGTCAAATATCGGATTATTCAAAAATTGTTTATATATATATATATATATATATATATATATATATATATATATATATATATATTATTTATGGAGTTTAAAATCTTATTAGTTGTTTTTTATCAGTTATATTCTTATGTATTTTTTAATATTTAAATAGTTTACACATGCATTTATAGAAAAGGAAAAAATTGTAAAATTGTTCTATTGAAATGAAAAATCACTATATTTATTGGTTCATCGAAATTACTGATAAAAGATAAATATAGATATATTACACTCTCAAATCATATTAAAATTTTTATATTATTTATTTCAAATATTTAATTAAAATTATTTAAAAAAAAAAACAAGTACATCGCTTATTTTCAAATGAATTTAGAAAAAGATGAGAAATAAAAAAGAGAAAAAACAAAGATAAATAATTTTTTAAAAAATTTGTAAAAATAACGGTCAATTTTTAAAAATGTAATAAATAATTATATTTTAAAGAGTAAAATTGATATTTTAGAATATAGATACAAAATAAGAATCTTTTTATATATTGTTATAAATATATATAATAAAAAATAAAAAAAATTGTGTTTAAACTTATTAAATTAACATTTTATATCTATATTATAACGTAGTTTATATATCGTTATAGACATGAATAATAAAAAATAAAAAGTTTGTGTTTAAACTTATTAAATTAACGTTTTATATCTATATTATAACTCACTTTACTTAAATTTTTTTAAACGATAAATTTTGCATATACTGATATGTTATCTTGAGTTTTTTTTTATATATTTAAAATTTTAAAAAATAATTGAACTCAAAATAAAAAAACATATTTTCAATGAATAATGAAGAGATAACAAATTATTATTTATTTTTTTGGGACAGCAGCAGCGGATAGTAGGATTGAGATGAGATATACTTTCATGAATTCATTCCCACCACTCACCTCCGTTTTTCATTCTGCAAAGACAAAACCAACACCTAACCTAATCTGTCATAGTACACATGCTTAATCACCTTATTAAAAAGGGACATATTTTAAAATGTTTTTATTTTCGATTAAAAATATTAATAATAAATGAGATTGATTTGTTTTAAAAAAATGAGTGAGGGACAGAGGTGTATTAAAGGGCCAATGAAAGAAGGTTACGTTGCAGTAATGCATTTGTAATGAATTTGGAATTTCTCTTATCGAGTGAGAATCTCAGTGAGACAGTGTTCTACATGTACGTACGGCCTACACTCACTGACACCACCTACATCATCATGCATCCACATGCCCAAATCACTTCACTCTCTCTACTCTCTCTCTCCTCTTCTTGGAAAAGAAAACTCCTTCTGCACTCCAACCCTACCTTCCTCTGTCATTTTCATTTTTAACTTCTTATTAATCTCAATACTCACTGTTTTTTCTTTATCTTACTAATGCACTGTTCATCAACTTTAACTTACCACTGCTAGCTACATACCATAATAACTTGGATCATATATGCTCTAATTAGAAAGCCTCATGTAGGATATCGGTACTTGAACTCTGCTTTGTCCTAAAAAACTTGCTTCGCTCTAACATACGCCATATCCAGACCTCACTTAAGTTGAGCGAGTGATGGAAGCTGTTTACAGGTTGAAACCCCTTTTGCCTTGTGTTGAGGATGTGGTTAGAGTTGCTACTACTTCTGATATGCGTCTAGGAACAACAACACCTAATTGCTACCTGCAGCTAGAAGCACCTGAACCCGACGTAACCGAGTCAGATATGACGGATCGGATGGTCAAGATCCAGATCGCCAATCACCCTCTTTATCCAGATTTACTCTCTGCATATATAGAATGCCGAAAGGTACTCTTTCTTACGCCTAACTATAACGACAAAACAACCAAATTTATGTACACTCACTCTAAATGCTAATTCTTTTGAAAGGTCGGAGCGCCGCCGGAACTGGCGTGTCTTCTTGAAGAAATAGGCCGAGAAAGCCACCGCATGAATGCCCGCCGAGAGAAAGGGGACGGTCCTGAACTTGACCAGTTCATGGTATGTTTTAAATTTTTTCTTTTGATGTATTTGTTTTGCTTGGTTTCCAAATTCAGTGGAGGGAAAGTCGAGAGATTGAAAGAAAATTTGTGACAGTTTATTTATTTTGGTTAAATTTCTGGAAATCGTTCTTATTTTTCCTAAAGATGGATATATATATATATATATATATATATATATATATATATATATATATGGATACATGCACACATGCATTACCGAGGAGTTTTTGTGGTATCTTTGAATGAATGTTTGAATTGTTGATGTTGTTGTTAATTACCTGAAAGGAAATGTACTGCGAAGTGCTTCATAGATACAAGGAGGAGTTGTCCAGGCCCTTCAATGAAGCTACTTTGTTCTTGGGAAACATGGAATCACAACTAAGCAACCTTTGTAATAATGGAACACTGATGAAGTCAACCGATAACAACCGCTCCGGTAAATACCCCATTCATTCTCATGCTTATTAATTATTCCTTTCTGCTGTGGTGTGTGAGTGTGACTACTGAGTCATGGATGAAACTCTAATTCTCGAAAACTAACAAAGAGCTAGAACAGTTTTTTTCTTTTTCTGGGTCTAGAATTAAGTAGTCTAGTGTATAAATTGTGTTAACTTTCTTTGTTCGAAGTTGTTATAATTTATTATTCTGAAGTCTGAAGTCTGAACATAGATGGTCCCTTTTTGTACGTTAAAGATAGAGTTGATTCAGAAATGTTTAATTTGAACACATCCACTCCCCGCTCCTACTGCTAATTCAGAAATGTTAATACTTGATCTCACGAAAGAAGACAAGTTCCATTTTTGCAACGGTAAAATCTGATGATGAATGATGTGATTTAAAGAGATATAAGAAAGAAAAATAATAGTGTTATAAAAGTGTGATCTGAATAGTATATTTATTATTGCTTTTGGAAGACAACGGTGCAGTTATTCAAGGCATTCCATAATTCACAGCTACCAATCTATAGATGGTTTGCATGTCTATAAATTTATTTATATACAGACTTATATAAATTATTTTTTAACTTTTACCTTTAATCTGTATATAATCTAATTAATTTTAATTTAATAGAAAAAATATTTTATTTTATTTAGATATTCTTACAGAGGAATGATTATCTACTATTACTTTTTGAATGAAATAAGTTTTTCAAATTATAAATATTTTACTAGAATTAAAAATTTCCATATTTACGTGAATATTTTGTGGGCTTATATGTAATTCACAGAAAATGTTTCACAAAAATCTGGAAATTCTAGCTAGTAGTATTTGTTTCATAAAGTGAGAAAAGTATTTAATCTCACTGAAATTTTATAAAACTGAAATTTCAAGGTCATTAAATTTTTAAGGAATTTTTCACTATAAGTGGTCGTGAATATTATAAAGTCATTCCGGGGTGTTGCATATCATAGGATCTTAATCCATAATTTGTTATTAGCATCTGAAATAGGAAACTCCAAAAGACTCAAAATATAAGGGTGATATTTAACCTTTGAAAAGAAATATTTTGAGAATCAGGAGGTGTTATTGATCTCATTTGGGATGAGATGTTCAAAAAAAGGCCGGGAAAGAAAAAGAGAAGAAAAATGTGAAAAAGACAATAAAAATTAGTAAAAGAGAAAAAAAAAACATATTTCTTTTTGGATTTTTTTTTCATATTTTAAGGGAAAAAATAAAAAAAAATTTATTCGCAAGTTAAAACTTGTGCATGAATCATTCTGTAAAAGCTTTTTCATGTAACTTTTGTACTTATTTTTAACGTGTATAAACTAAGTTTAGTGTAGAACGAAACCTATATTTTCTGTAAAAAAGTTGAGAAGAAACTTGTCCAAACTTGGTCGTTATAGGTTATGTTATATTCCGCATGTTGTAACATAATCAAACAATCTCCACATAAATATGTTTGATTCTGCAATGAAATAAAAAAACGTTCTTTCTGAGCACTTTCTCTTCCGTCCATACCATTTGGTTGTTTCCTTCCCTCTTTACTACGTACCTTGCTATGTTACAAACACATTAGACCGAGAGATAAGAGATCTTGTGGGTTAAATGAAAGCTTTGTTGAAGAAGCAAAGTTTAAAACGAGATGAGGAAAGTTGCTAACATTAACGATACGTTAAATGAACTATTTTTTAGGGTATTACCCAAGTGGAGTTGTATTCTAGCGAAGGAGAGTGAGTCCTAAGAAAGCATATAATGAGAGTCTATAATTGAAAACGTATATTCAGAACCATTTAGTCCTGTGCCATGAATTGAAGAAGTGGCCAAGGGAGAAAAAAAGGTTAAAGCCTTACTTTAGCATTTAATAATAATAGGGTTTGTCCGTACACGGTATGTTCTCTTATCCAATAATTGTATGTATTGTGAATCAGAAAGCTCATTTTAATTTAATTTAATTTGTGAGATGAAGTAGGTGGCGGGGCATCAGAGGAAGAATTAAGTTGTGGAGAGATGGAAGAAGTTGAAGATCATATATCTTCTTTAAGTTGCCCAGGTGATCAAAATCTGAAAGAGATGCTCCTTCGCAAATACAGTGGCCATTTTAGCGGTTTGAGAAAGGAGTTTCTGAAACGAAGAAAAAAGGGTAAGCTACCAAAGGATGCAAAGATGGCACTCATGGACTGGTGGAACACCCATCATCGATGGCCATATCCTACGGTAATTGCAACCATCTTTACCTTCAATGACTCTAAATTTATGTGTTCTTCACCCAATTGTTAATCTTCATTAGCCTTTTCTTATCTTTTATCATAAATTAGCACTTATGGGTGTGTGGTGGGATCCTACACTTTAGTTTTAATGATACGCTTGCTTCAGAAAATGGTGATGGAATGATTTTGGAGAATTTGATAGTAGCCTTTTTCAGTACTTGTTCATCTGAACCATGTCTCTGTCACTTACTTTTACTTACCTAACTCTACAACATGCATGAAATTTTATCTATCGGTCGTGTGCACATGCGAAGTCACTTGTCCGTAATTGAGCAAGCAGAGGTACTATTTTAAAAATAATAGTTCATTTACTTGTTTGGTTCCTGTACCTCATCACATTTAGAAATTTCTTGTTTCAGTCCTTACACTTACCCTTTTGAACTTGTTCTAGTTTCTACACATCATCGTGTTAATCTGATTTGGTTTCCACAATTTTGGACGGCAGTGGCTAAAACAGATTGAAAGTGCTTGTGGAGAGACTAAAGGTTCCCTAGGAAAAATAACGCTTATACTCTATTTTTATAATAGAAAGAACAATTAGTTTCTATTTTGATGAACTTCATGTAGGTATAAGGTATATGAATTGTTCATGTGGGTATAAGGTATATGAATTGTTTGAAAGTGTAATGAGTGAATGATGCAGGAGGAGGAGAAAGTGAAGTTATCAGAAGTGACTGGACTGGATCAAAAGCAGATAAATAATTGGTTCATCAATCAGAGAAAACGGCATTGGAAACCAACTGAGGACATGCGATTCGCCGTCATGGATGGGTTAAGTGGCGGTGCTGGAGGAGCCATGTTCTTTTAGTTCTGCAATTTGCATGTGTTCTTCAACCATCCCACTTCACAATGTGCTAAATTTTGGACTTTGAACTTCTGTTTATCGAGTATACGTTTACATAATGTCAGTGTAATGCGTCATTGTTGTCCAGCATTCTGGAGTTGTTCTTTTTTTTATGGCAATGTGGTGCTGAAGAAAATATGACTATTAATTCTTATGTATGTATGAATGACGATAAATATTATACTACAGAAATGCTATTCTTCATTGAAGTTGGTAGGTCTAAGTTTTACAGTGTAGCACAAACCAGTTCTTAAAAGGAGAAATTATTACTTCCTAATTCTGAACTACAATTTCGGGTATGATCTGAACTAATAATTCCTATACATGTAGACAATTCGTCATCTCATTGACATCTCACAGATTGTCCCATAACATGACACCACGTTAAAGAAAAGAGTAAAAATTATTCATTTTTAAATCCCATTTCAAAAAGTATTTAACTGTAGTGAAAAGAAGAAGGTTTATTTGAGTTTACAATACTTGGGTTAGAATTTGATTAGATTTTTCCCACAATGGAGGTTTCTTTCTGCACCCCATATTTTTCTTCCAACTTTTTCAAAATGTCACAATTAACCTCCAAAATGTGCGCAGCAAACTCCTCCCTCACCATGGAATCTGGAAAAATCTAGAATCAGATTTGTGAATTTTGGAAAATTGAAACCAGATTTTGAAATCTGGTTTAAGAAAATTCAAAACCGGATTTTGAAATCCAAAATATTTAAAACAGATTCCGTTCATATCCAGGACCATGTATTAAAGCCCTTTCCCAAAATTTTGGAACTGTTTTTGTTGGCTTTTAAAAAGCGAGGCGCAAGCCCAATCTAATAACCACGTTTACAATCATGTTTTGCACCTCCGTTTTAAAAATTATGATCATTTCTTCCTGCACCTCCATTAAATTTTAATCTCCATTCTACCTCTCAAGTAAATTACATTAAAAACCCTAACCTTTCTTCCTTTTTCTCCCATCTCCAAATCACCATTACCTCCCCTATCTCCAAATCACAATTTTCGGGTTCAGTTGTTAAATTGATCTTAGTTAGAAAATAGGTAGATAGAAGAATATATTTATAAGTTGTTTTAAAATGTATTTATAACGAATAAGAGTATTTAGTGAATTTATTATTATCGTTAATATATCTGAACAAGTATTGAATATAAGTTGTTTTAAAATGAATGGAGTATTTTTTTTTTTTTTATCAATTCACCCTGAGGAATTGTGGTAACTTCTCCACGTGCAAAATAATCTGGTATTAAAAATTGTTACATTACTAAATTATTTGAAGAAAGTTTTTCCTAAGTGTGTAATCTCTTAGAATTAATGATTGTCCACTTGTTTTTATTTTTTTTAATCGCATGACAAAATAATTAACTAATAACAAAATTAAATTATTCCCGTAAATAAGTTCATTTCAGTAGTTCATGGACTATATATAGTTGACCAATACAAATTAATAAATTAGTTAAAATCTGAAAAGATAATTTTTAGAAACTAAATTCTTAAAATTAATGTTTTAGTTAAGCTATTTTTCTTAGGCGAGTTGATCAAAATTAACCATTTATGTTAGATGTGAACTTTTATAGAAAATTAGACAGAAATATATTTATATGTAACTGTATCTTTAGTTTTTTAGTTGATTATGAATTCTTCTTATTTAAAAGATAAAATATTTTAATACAAATTAAAATAAATATTATTACTTATGCAAGAAACATACGCCATTCTCCCGAGCCCAATTGAAACCCTAACTTGGTTGCTCTAATCCTAATTTACTTTAAATGTCTGGTATTACATGACCCGCATATTCTACACTACTTTGTACATATATCTTACATTAGAATTGACTCATGATTATGGTTTGAGCTTACTAAGAGTTAAGACCTAATCTTCTTATATTCTCGTAACCATAACTTTGTACCGTATCTTTCTCTCTATATATAATGGTGTCTATTAAATGACTTGTCATATAATTTCACACGGTAGAGTCACTTTATTTTCTTTTTCATGAAGACCTGCATTACTTGAATTTTTGTCTTTATACAATAACATATTCTTTGATTTACACGTTCATAACTGATTTGCACAAAACGATGAATATATATCTATCAGAGTGAATCAACACGTCTCTCTAAACGGAACAAAAGAACAAATCATCACAATGAATGAATAGAACTCTTTATTAAATAGAACAAAAACAACTCATTTGATTTAAATAAAACAGTACAACTATTTCACACATTGGCACAACCATGTCACTTGTCGTCAAAGGTTGACTATGTATATGTGAAGCAATGAAACATTAATAATAATTTTTAATCTTATATCTGAAGTTTTCACATTGCCATCACCTGGCTTGATTTTTGTTAAAAAGAGGCAAACTGAGAAAATATCAGCAAGATTCACCTGTGAAGTATATGGGCCAATATGAACAACTAAATTAGGGATCGTATATTCTAATTCTGCTAATTAATAGACCAAAGAGACAAAGAGGAAACAGTTACAAAAAGAACAACTTTCAGAATTGTCTTCTGATAAACCCATTAAAAGTTCTGTCTTTCCATTTAAGTGGACATCTTTTCATTATTGGTTGATTTTGCTTTCAATTAGCATTGACATCATAGATCATAATTAGAATAAGACTAATGGAGTAATCCGAGAGATTATGATTATATTCAAATTTATTGCAGTCACCCCACTCCCACCACAGAAAAAAGCATTAATTCGCATCTTAATTATGAATATATGCTTGGGTAATTAGTGATGAGGTACAGCGATGTGAAGATATATGCTTGTATATCGTTTACTTGCTTCAACTTTTGTGAGGTCAAAGACAAAGTGGTATCTCAACATGTCATCATCAGCATATGTAAGTATTAGACCAAAGACAAACATTGATTGATCAAGTAGGAAAAAGGCAGATAAGTAGGCATCCTTTAAAAGCAAAGTAATCTTTGATTTGAAAGCCAATATGTTTGCTAATATCAAAGAGAGGAATTTTGGAGAACTTCTCTTTTTCTGTGATTGCGATTCACTGGATAATGAAGTAACTCTGTGATATTCAGAAGACAAAAACAATTAGTTAAGAATCTTGTACAATTAAGCACCAATACAATTTAAAGTTACTAAACCAATTTTCAAACTAGTCAGGGACTGCGTACCAATTGTTTTGGAGTTATTTCAGCATATGTCACATATTTTCATGAAGAAAATGCTTGTATCTTAAAAACAACATTTTTCATGCTTTCAAGTAAAATACTCCTATTAGTTTACACATATTGCAATCAATTTTAAATGATTCAAATTTAAATTCACTATACTGTTTTGTGATGGAAATTTCATAAAGATTAGTCCAGGTCATATCAATTCTTACATCATGAATGGGAGAATCCAGAACAACATCAAATACTTGAAAAATGAACATATAATCCCAAGTTTGTCAAATTGTCACCACCTTCACTAGTTTCCATCATATTTTAAATCAAACTAACATTAATTGTATGTTTAATGCCAGTTCATCCCATCTATACATCAAGAGAGAAAGTTTTCTGCTTGAATGCCTTGAACAGTTATAAGAATAGTTATTTAGACGCCCTCTAAACAACTATTCTTGCAGTTCAATCTCTTTTTAATGTGACTCAGATTAAACTAAATATACATTTCAAACTCACCAGCAGATTCAACATCAACTAAAGTTTAAAACAGACCAAGACTAACCCCAAGCGAAGCAGCTCTTGTAGCAATTCCATGACCATCCTTTGATATATATCAATGCATGCCGTTACATACGCATGTTGGTTTTCCTTAATTAGAAGATGGAGATGAGCAAAAAATAGTAGAGGAAACCGTAAACATAGGATGGTAGCATGCATTTCGTTATATATGGCTCGGTCGAGGAAGATAAGATCTAAAACTAAAACACAGAATCTCTTTCATATAATTTATTGCAAATTGAAGAACAACAATATGTAAAACACTTAAGTTTTTTGGTGGATGAGATACAAAAGAGTCGGACATAAGTGGGGATATTAATAAGTAAGTAACTTAGTTGCTATACCACATGACCCAATAATCTTGATCTTAAGCGCGTAGGACAAGGAACAGATAAAAGACGAAAGGAAATTAGTTGGTTGACTAGAGTTGTTCCTCAATGGCCAATTCCTCGATGATGTTGCCATGGTTGAGGGGGTTGAAGGCTTGAATCTCGGAGCATTTGTTGGGAAGGATCTTGGAGGCAAGGCCTTGGTCAAGCGAGTGCATAGGGAGAGGATATTTACGTGCTATGACAACCGAGTTGATGACCTCGTCGGTGGGGTGGAACACGGTGAGGACCTCAAAGCCTCGGAGATCGCAAGGCTCGACGACAGGGTAGAGAAAAGCCCTTGCCCCATGAGCGCTCCTGAGCATGAGAAATGCGCCAGGGTTCATGTGCTTGGCCAAGTGATCGATGATGCGGTTTTTGCCCTCCTTGTCCATGCCCACAAGTGCTGCTAAGTAGACAACCTCGTACTCCTTCAAAGCGTTGGACACATCTAATATGTCACTGGTGTGGAAAAGCATGCGGTTGGACAAGTCAGGGTGAGAGGAGACCAAGCGCATGGCGTTGGAATTGGCTAGAGGGTCCATGTCGTAGTTGTGAAATGTGGTGGAAGGTAGGTGGTTGGACGCCAACACGATCGAGGTGAGAGGGAGGGGTCCAGAACCGACGAAGGCGATTTTGGTGGGGACATGGGTGCAGTGTTGGGTGAGGATGGTGAACTCAAGGAGACCGAGTTTGAGGTAGTTAGAATAATAAGGAAAAATATGAAGGTTTTGGAGAGGGTTGTCGTATGAGCCTAGGAGGGTTGAGTAGTGGGTCTCTAAATGGCCTTCGGCTTCACCACAGAGTTTTATAAGATGAGATCTAATCTCTTGCACGTTTTTGTTTAGGTTTGTGACATCTATTGGGCTGGGGGGTATGCATGTGAGGACGAGTTGGGTGAAAAGCATGTCGACATTTTTGCAAGGTTTCAGACTCTCGAGGCTCGAGATTTGTTGATAGAGCCCGCACACTTTTTCAATCAGCAACTCTTCCTCGCAAACCATGTCGACACTATGAGGTTATGGCCACACTCGGTCTCCCGATAATAATAGATAACACAACAAGCACACCCTTTGCAAAACCTCAATGCAGTGATCATATTTAAGCCCAACCGTGGGGTCCACACTCTTCGCCCTTTGGAATTCCCTTGCTTTTTTATTCCTCTGCTCCATCATTTTTCTTAACATTATCATTCCCATTCTATAGGTCTTGTAAACATTAATTCCTATCTTTTATAAAATATGCCTGTAATATTTAATCATCTGTAAAAATGCCTTCCTAGTTTTCTTCAGTTTTTTTATTAACTATTTTGTAATTTTTGTTTATATCTATAAACACTTCAGTTGAAACTGGAACAAGTTCTAAGGATCTTATGATGAAATTAATTGGAGCTCTTTTTACTCGGATTCACACACCTAACGTGTCTTATCTATATTTCAATAATAAGGCAGTGCCGCAGCAACTTATACCGTTCTTGATGTTTCCTATAATTAAGAGGATAGGCCAAAAAATAGAGAAGATATGCGAAACAAAATATTTAAATCAAATGCAACGATGCTGTTTTGAACCTTTCCATACCGCAAAAGGGATGGGGTATAATGACAAAATTGCAATATGCATTTTCTAAACTAAATTTTAAGACAACTCTATAACTTCATAAATTTGTATGTTCACTCAAGAAAATGTAGATAAGACTAAAAGATAACATTAACAATATAAAGAAATAGAAATAACACACTGTTGTATTTAGTTATGTCAAATCTCAAAGGTTCCATGTCCAAAACTTAAAATAAAATAAAATAAAAACAGACAAGGAAATAGTTTAGAATTCAGTAAGCAGTAAACAATTTTTGAAAGCATTTGACATTTGTTAAGTAGATTTATAGTTTATTTTGTCATCCTTCAGAATTATGTCATGATTGTGAGGACTATTAAACAACTTTTTGTATGCAGACATTTTCTTTTATCAGTAAAAAAAAATTAATTTTACTTACTATAAATAAATAACATATATGTGTGTTAATATGACTAAAAAAAAAAAAAGTATGGGTAGGGTATGGAGAGGTACAGTTTTGATGTGTGACTCGGCCTTTGATTCCAAAATGTTTTGATTTCACACTGTCACTTGCATTTTGGTTCATTACAAAGAATCCATCCCCTTATATTAAAGTTTGACTACATGTACGGTTGTCATTATAATTATAAACACTAAAAATTATATTATTTTTCTCTATAATAAATAATATTGGTCTCTATCATTGTTGATAGGTAACATAAAAGAAAGAATTAATATTTTTTTATGAATTGTGGTAGTAAACTCTGTCTATATCTTTTAATGGTCTGTTAAATTTAAAAAAATGTCAAAGATAATCTTGAATACTTTAAAAGTTGATTTTTTGATGGTGATAACTTCCATCTATAGGGACAAAAATTGTCAGATATAGCAACTATCATAGAGTTCTAACTCTTCCCATTCGATGATTGCTATTTAAAAGCTTTTGGAAGAGTTTTTGTTTCATATGCAAGTGATTGCGTCTTCATGACAAGACATTTTCAATACATTTCTACAATCATCTTGAGTTAAGTTGTACAAAAGAGGACTATTGGCTGCCTGAGGTAACTGATACTTACCAGCACCGTATATTTTAACAATAAAAAGTAATACACATATTATATATACAAGCTACGAATATAATAATATAATTTTATTAAGTTAATATATAAAATAAATTTATATTTATTAAAAATAAGTAAAATAAATAGAAAAATTAATTATTAATGAATAGAAAATAATAATAAGATAAACAGTTTTATAAAAAATTAGCGTAAAAACAGACACTGTCGCACTTGTGTGTACGCATTTTTTAAATATGCGTGATATTATAATATTATAATATTATTAAGTTAATATATAAACTAAAATTATATTTATTAAAAATAAAATGACATATATCAGAACAGGTGAAAGAATAACCATTGATAAATAAATAAGAAGAGAAGAAGCAAAAATAGCCGATTTTATAAAAAATTTGTAAAAATAACGGTCAATGTTTAAAAATTTAATAAATTATTATATTTAAAGGGTAAAATTGGTATTTTGAAATGTGGACACAAAAAAAGAATCCCATTTATATATTATTATAGATAGATCAAAATAACCGTTAATTTTAAAAAATTTAATAAATAATTATATCATAAAGAGTAGAATTGACATTATAAATTGTGGACACAAAAGAGGGAATCCTCTTTATATATTGTTATAAATAATAACCGTCAAAATTATTATTCTTAATAAAGATATTATAATTAAACTCAGTAATAAATTTATATTTCTTTTTGAGAGAATAATTTGTCAGAAAAATTTTTAAGACTTCAAACTTAATTAAGTCTTAAAAATATATATCGGTTAAAAGAATTTAAAATCTTGAGTAGTGTATGCAAGTTGTTGTTAAACATTCAAATTTTTTCAAGGAAAAGAAGTTGACCAAATTTCAAATATTCTAAGAGAATATTGTACCATGAAAGAGCTCCCTTGTATTGATTCACAAAAATCATGATATCTTATTGAAGAGTTAATATAGAGGTTCAGATTTTAGGGCAATCCATAATGTGAAAAATACTTCAAACCTTAGTTTAATTACTTTTCATTATAATTTGTGCAGCCAATTCATTAAAAGTTATTTTTGCATGATTTTTAAAACAATTAATATAAAAATTAAAAGTTATCATGCATAATAATGCAAGATATTTATATTCTTTTCACCTTTTTACCTGTCTTTAATTTTGCCATATTCCTATAGAATGTCTCCATCTTTTAGCTTGATGACTTTATACTATTAAATTTCTGGCCTTTTCAGTTTATCGTGTGATAATCGAATTTTGTGTCTTCTTTTATTTGTTGGACACGTGTTTTAATTGCTGAAGTTTTCTTTTTACTTGATCACTTGATTTGATTCATATGAGATGTGTTCAGATAAATAGTTTAATCTGAATTCAGAGGGCCTTAAGTGAACACTAAGGTTTTTAAGATTAAAATGTTATAAAATTATAAAGTTATAAATTATTTTTATAAGATCCCTGATTAAGCTCTTATAAATATTATCTTACCAATTAGTTGTAGTTTGATTCTATTCAACTTGCACTTCCCCGAATTCTTTCCGAATTGGTTGTAATTTGAATCATTGATATGTTCCCAAGTAGCTAATCGAATTTATTCCATTTCAGAAACCTTGTTTCGAGTTTATTTGTCTGACCTTTAAGATTTGTAGGGTTAATTGACCCATACCCTCATTTTGTAATAAGAAGTATTCGTGTAATACCAACAGAGTTTTATCCGTCAGAAAATAGCTGTCGAAAATAATTAATTTTCTTATAATGCATGTCATAAATTGAATATTATTATAAAAATAAATAAATAAACCTAAAAGCACCTATTTCATTACTTATTTTTTTTCTTCATTTGTGGTCAGTTTTTTTGCCACAGTATTCTACACAGAAAATGTCTTTACAGACGCTGTAAGGACACAGTATGGGCACTAACAAAAATATATGAATCTGATCATGTTGGCATTATGATGCAAAGATATATATTAATATATTAATTTATCGTAATCTGGATTCCTTCTCTTTTCCCCCTCCATTTGAATGGTGCGAATGAGACGTTTTCATTCCCTTTATTTCGTGCAAGCAATTTTCATTAATAACGCTTTGCCTTGTACGGTTGAAGATTAATTTCTCTCATATCGGCTTCCTTACACGAAATAAACAAATGCTGTTTTCTGTTTTACTTTAAACAATGAATGACGCAACACTTTTCAAATGAAATAATTAAAATCCACCTTCTGAGTTATTGGAGAATTAGCATTCATGGCTTCATGCATGCATCATGATGCATCATGGTGATATTATTCCCCAACCGTCCATGGGTGAGAAATTGAAAAGAGAAGGAAGTGGCTCCTCAAATATAGACATCAGAGTTTGAGAATGTGCATAAGTGAGAGAGATATGAAGGAAAAAGCTACTTTTGTTGAAAATGTTATGGCTGCCAAATTGGCCACTTCCACTATGAAATAGCAGTAACACTGTAACGGCACCAAATGCGATTACTCGACGCTGAAACCAAATGGGAATAGTGCAAATGCTTTTGTTTGTTCTTTTTTAGTGTGATTGGCGAGTTGAGGTAGCTTTCGGTTCGTTAAAATAATGGTAGGCATGTTGGTGGGGAATCAACAAAGTCAAATATACTTCATTATTTGTTTTATATACACAGATGTGTGGCAGCCACAAGAAAGCGTGTGCCAGAAGGAGCCACGTATTCTCCCAATCCCGAATACTACTTCTGCTTGCTTCATTCATTCCTTTCATCACGCAACCTCTCACGAACCAAACACAACAAATAAAACGTACAGGTTTCAAATTCAGTAAAACGTAATTCAATCTTAAAAAAATAGGGTGAGATTTGCAACTGGTTACATATTTTAAATTAATCATATCTTTAATTAATTTGTTTAACTTAACATTAATAGGATAAGTGTAAGTCTATGTCTCACATTGACCAGAAATGAGAAAGTAGAACATCATATAAGGATCAAGGCTCATAAACTCATTGCTTTAAGGTTTTGGGTTGAGAGCGGTGTTAATGTCCTTATGTGATTGAGCTTAGGTTTCATTGGTATTGTATCTCTCCAGTAATATCCTTCTGTAAAACCTAACAAGTGGTAATAAATATTAAGTAATTAATAACGTCATAGTTCTAAAGTCAAAGATTAAGCTACAGGGAGATATAGAATTTTTTTATGAAATTTTATGGTTTGAATATTTTGCATGTATGAACCCATGAAGGTGCATGCACTGTAGCCATAGAGTGGTAGGGAGAAGCGGATGCACGTTGGATGAAGGAGGGAAGCTTTGAACTGGTGGGGTGGGGATTTGTTTTCAAGGCCTTTCAAGACTCTTTCAACCCACTCATTCTTTGTTCATTAAATTTAATGTTGTAGTAGCAGAGTGATTTCGAAATCAGTATTGTGACGTTGACCAGGGAATGAATATTATTCACACAAAAATTTATTTAAATACATGTTTGCATAATTGAAAGTAACTTAGTTGGTAATTTATTATCTTTAAATAAACAAAAATAATTTCAGACAATAATAATTTATACTAGTTTATAATTAAGAACGCAAAATATCTTCAATTTTAAAATAATGAATATTAGAATTAGTATATATATATATATATATATATATATATATATATATATATATATATATGTAAGTTTATATTCTTTTTATATATTTGTAGATAATTATTTTTTCTTGATTGTTTAAGCTTAATCACACCGCTTGAACGTTATTATTTATCACTCAATTTTTTTTAACAAGTCTGGAATTTGAAAACAATTTTCCAAACAATTTTATCTTGTTAATAATACTCAACAATTTATTTGAGTATTTCTTAATTATCTCATACTCTTAGATCTTTTATATCTCAAATTTTGTACAGGAACAAGTTTTTCTTTTTCATCAAGAATGTGCATATTACTTTAACATTAACTTAAATAAGCTTTTTCCGACTTAAATATATAATGGCTTGAACAAGGAGAATTATCATTATGTTTTTTTAATTGATTTTCCGTTTATCAATGCAATTGGACTTCTCTAGTGCTTCACAATGGGATTTGTAGCCCAAACTTCGTTTGGTCGTACGAGTGACCATTTATCAAGAAGATGAAAGAATACGAGTTCTATCATTTCTTAACATTTTAAAAGATAAATTATCTACCCTTAAGAATCTTTATATTCAATGTTAAGAAATCTGGTGGAAGGTTGACTAAGAAGATAGAAGGGAGAAGCAATGGCATGCAATATAGAGGAAATACATTTTATAAAGTGAAACATGTGCACAACATGTTCGACAATTGGTCCTGCTTTGTACAGTGCTATTTTTTCTTGTTGAATTCTGCATGTTTTGAAACATAACACTGGATCATAGACGTTGAAGAAAATCCAATTTATAATCAAAATTGTTGCAAACTTACGACTTTCATTTCACCTGTTTCTTCATAATTAATGTTGTTGTTGGTTAGTTAGCTGAAGCTACTTAAACTTTTGTTTCTAGAGTTGAAGAGAATTCAACAAGAATTGCACTCCATTAACGATATCATATAGCATTAGCCCTACTTTACCTCCAAACCAACTACCCATGTGACTTCCGACAAGGTAACCAAGTCTCCCAAGTTTTCGCTCCCCAAGGAATCCTCCAGCATAAGTTCCAATCAAAGTGCCACTTCCCCTACACAACCCCTCTGCGAAAGTACCACCATAGTACACGGATTCAAAGAAATCCCATCCTGAAGAGATGATAGGACCCAGTGTGTGTTTGGTGTTACGAGAAGCCAATTTTGCTGCCTTTTCACCTTCTTTCTTGGCATATTTCACAGAAGCACTTTTTGACAATCCCTTCTTCATAACATCAACAAATGCAGATTGAGTTGCACCTTGGCGTGCTTCTTCAACACGAGCAGCTCTGATATTGTAAAAGTACAGCTTTGCACTTTCCTTCACAGTACATGCTAACGTTCCAGAAGTCATGTCAAAGCAATTTAATATTGTAAACTTCCCGCTATGGGACGATGCATTCTCACCAACAAGTTGTCTGAATTGTTTAGCTAAAACAAAGGAGCACCCAGATATTAGTAAGAAGCGATCTTGCAGTGGAACAATAGTGAGCAATACAAGATCCCAGACAATTGGTTAAGAAATTTTTATCAGTAAAAACAATATTTATCAGTAAAAACTTTCTTCAATTTTCAAAAATAACACATATTATTAAAATATAACTTTGATCAGTATAGAATTCTGATTATAAACTCTTAGTACTTCATAATCCATATTTGTAAGAAAAACTAATAATGCAAACTCTCCCAGATTGAGATCGTGCCAGATGCAAGATTACGAGTAATATAAAGGGATCCGAATTTTTTTACTGTTTTCGTTCCTTTATTTTCTACACGATCAAACAAGGTAGAGATGCAATAAATCATTGATGTCTGCTACATATTTGAATCTCATTGATGTCTGTGACATTTTTTAATCCCATTGTGTCTGTGACATTTTTTAATCACATTGATGTCCATAATTAGATAACATCAATGTCAAATGCTTCAGACATAGAAGAAAAGGAAAATCGATTGTAGTCACATAAACAGAATACATAGAATAGGAAATATAAAGATACGGTACCTGTGACGCTAAAAGCAACGATGACAGTCACAATGGTTAGAAATCGAACTTTCTTCTTCTGGAAAGCCTTCCGGATAGCCATGGCATGGCAGTAACAGAAAACGAAATGTAACGAATTATTTTGAAATTACTATGAAGTATAAACAACAATAAATTAAAGAGGCCTTCAAATCATCAAAGCTTCCAAGAGAGGAAAAATCTTAACAATAGATTCTTGTTTTAAGGTTCAGGTAAATTATTGCTAGCAAGAGAAAAAACAATTGCGGAAGTGCACAAGGTTAATCATAACGGGTTCTCCAATCGGCCCAATTATACTGTTTAAAATGGGCTTGTATTAGGTCCAATCTTAATTATTAGGACTAACATTAATGTAAAATAAAATGCACTAAACAACATGTTCTATTTAATGGGGTGTGTACATCGTTTATTTAATAATAAAATAATACTAAATTAAAATTTTCCGTTTAATTATATTAACCTTACATTTATCCTTATGTTTTAACTTTTTTTCTATCACTATATCATTAAAATTATTTCATTTTTAGCCTAAAATTTTATTTTATTTTAAATTTTTTATTGAATGTCACCAACATATTATATTATCTTCTAGATGTAAACCTTCCTCCTTTACATTCAAACAATTCAACTTCCTTAATGTAGCACCCATACCACAGGATATAGTGATAGTAATATCTAAGAGCGCAGGATTAACCAAAAAGTTATTGCAACATAAAATCTCGAAACATCGGAGAGAACGAAAAAGAATACCGTAGGAATTATGTTACAAATTTGTCGAAAATAACTTCCTCTAACTGAGATTAAATAAACAAAAGGTATTTGTCGTTAACCCGGTTAGACCAACAGTGTGGCAAGAGAAAAACCCATTCTGGTCAAAAAAAATCATACTATATTCCCAGGAGTTAAAAAGAATGCAAATCTCACGTACCTTCTGCTAGTGTCATGTGTAAATAAATGAATCTTAAAAAGTACAATAATAATGGTTACTGCATCAAAGGTCATTGGGAAGTTATTCCGACTCTCAAGCCAAATAATATCATGCTTTTAGCTTCATACTTCCAAATTCATAATTCAGTGATATGCATTTGTCACGGCAAGTATACCATAGGAAGCCAAATATGCTTCCTTACATTCTGAGATAAACCTTGATGAGGAACAACAGTCACCGAAAGGACAGAGGACTTAACCTCAGACTCTGAAAATGCACAAGCATGCACCCATTTCGGCACTGAGTATGAAAATGCTGCCATAGCTGAGAATTTGATTGATTTAAGCATCATTATTTTTATCCAAAGAAGATGATAGATAGCTCAAGATGAATCCGTCTAGATCGCCCTCAAGGACAGAGTCAGGATCTGAAACCTCATAGTTAGTTCTAAGATCTTTCACCATACGGTAAGGCTGCATCATACATAATATAATATTAGTTACTATTATAATTAAGGTAGATTGCCTAGATCATGACAGACTGCTAAAAAGATGAGAAGGGCGAGACATGTACAATCTGCAACCTACATGGAGAACATAACTACGAATCTGACTGCCCCACGTTATGTCAGTGAGAGACTGCGTATGTTGTGCATTCAATTGTGCCTGGCGTGCCATCTCTAGTTGGTCTAACCTTGACTGAAGCACAGCCATGGCTGAAGCTTTATTCTGATGCTGCGATCTGTTTTCAAATAATACCCAAAATCAAAACCTAAGAACACAACACAATCAATGCATGGATATGAGCACAAATTTCTTACCTTTCATTCTGACAAGTTGCAGTAACTCCTGTGGGAATATGAACTATTCTTACAGCACTCTCAGTTGTGTTAACATGCTGGCCACCAGCACCACCAGCCCGAAACCTTTCAATTCGAAGATCAGATTCATTAATCTGCACATGGGTAGATCCATCACCTAGGATTGGAATCACTGCCACAGCAGCAAATGAAGTATGTCGTCGCTTATTGCTGTCAAAAGGTGATATGCGCACCAGCCTGTGCACTCCTATTTCTGCTTTGGCATATCCAAATGCAAACTCACCATCTACTTTAATGGTAGCCCGCTGAAAAAGCAAGTAGACCTATATGTTCAGAAACTAGCAGTTTCCTTCAATAGAATATATAACATAAGGGAATAAATGTCAGAGGCAAAATATATGTTGAACTAGAGGCTACAAATGGAAATGGATTCCTATTGGTAATTATTGGGAATAATCCAAGTATGAGTTAAAAAAGAAAAAAAGAAAACCATCAGTTGCTTGAAGTCTAAATGCTATGCAAATTAAGCAACATAGAACATGACAGTTGAAAATCAGAAACAATAGTCACATTAGAGGGAGGTGGCCATGGGTCATGCATGCAAGACTTTTGTGGAAAATAGCAAAATAATTGTAAAGTAAATAATTCTGAAGATGGTATGAAGAAGAACCTTGATTCCTGCAATCTCACCAGGCATTTCATCCATTAGAGTTACTTTATATCCACGCCGCTGTGCCCATGACTTATACATTTGCATGACCATTGATGCCCAGTCCATGCTCTCCGTACCCCCAGCCCCAGCTTGAACCTATATTAATTATATAATAGTAAGCTTCAAAAGGCACACGCATACACACCCTCAGCTCAAGTTCACTTCTTTATGATGAAGCATAAGGGAAAAAATGTTAAGAATCTAGGATATGTTCTAGTGCAGCATATCAACATCATGTTCTTAGACCTAGATTGATGGCTTGGGCATGAATAATGATAAAAACAGCAACGCAGTAACAGAACATTTTAATTCTATGACAGCAACCTCAATGTAACAAGAACAAGAATCTTGCTCCCCTGCAAGCAACGCCTCTAGCTCTTTCCCTTTTGCATCTCTTCTCATGTTAACCAACACTTTCAATGATTCCTGAAAAGAGAAATACTCAATGCATGAATATCTAAATCTGCATGTACTAGTAAGAAATGATCAATCTAACTCTTCTCAACAAACCTTGAAAGAGAATAAACTAGTTTTCAACATCAATATATGTTTCTTACAAATTAGATCTACCACATAAGACGTTGAGCCCTATAGATTTTCAGACATTGCAGTATGCTGTTAAACAATACAGTATCTACTTAAGTTTTCTTTCTCGAGACAATAAATTACCAAGTCCTCACCGGCTTAAACTTTTAGTTGTTTTATTTTCCTCATCACCACTCTACTTTGCACACCAAATCAAAGGAACACAGGTCAGATTATTAAGCATCACACCCTTTTGTATAAGACTATTACAAAAAAAAAAAGGCGAATACATGCCTAGGATAAGATGAAGCGAGTCCCCACCGATTCCAAATCCGCATCATTCTCTTCGCGGGCAAGCTTTATCATGTCAATATGCTCAAGTAATTCTTGTTCCAATGCATTTACTTCTTTCATTTTCCCCAGGAGCGAACCATGCTCTCGGCTTATTTTACCTGCGCGCACCGGATCATCCCAAAGGTCCTCCTTACCCAGCTGGAATGATAACATGTCCAACCTCACCTTCAATTTTTCCCACTGCCACCACAACACACATGATCAAGTTCTAACAACCAAAGATAAAAAATTGGGAAACAGAACAATCACATTAATGCCACTAAAACAAAGACCAATCAATAATAATTAGTACACAACTACTTGATAAGTTACTAACCAGTGATCAAACAAAAGCATGTTTAATTTAGGAGAAAACAGGGTATTTACCTGCAAGCGGCGTTTGATCAAGTTAATAGATTGAGCTATAGCGGTGGCATGACTCTTCCAATCGCCTTCGTTTTCGTCCAGAATGTTCCAATTATTGGCCAGAATTTGTTGGACCGTGAGCCCATCAGAGGTTGAGGGCTCAGAGGCGGCGGCATCAGAGACCCAGAAGCGAATTTGGAGAAGCGCGTTAGAGAAGCTGGAACTTGGGGTCGAATTTGAAGCGAAGCAAGGAGTGGGTTTTTGTGGAAGGGAATGTGATGATTGGCGACACCAAAACCAGCTTGAGGAAGCCAGAGTATGATGCGACTCGAACGAGTTTCCGACGTGTTTGTGCAGAAACAGAGACAAGGCCTTAGTCCTAAAGGATTTTCGTAGTAAAGATGACATGTTGTAGCCCTTGTGTATGACAAAACAATGCAAACAGCGAAACTAACAAGTCTATGAGGAGAAGAGACGAAACAGAACCCCACCTTTCAGCTCTAGGACTCTACGAAGACGATGAAGATGCTAATGCCACAGCAACACAACTCTCTAACGGGCCTGGCCCGTTTAACACCTTTATTTATTTTCATTATTATGGGCCTACCATAGCGATTTATGTCAAGTAAGCCCAATTATTCGGAGTAAATGATTGTTGTTTACACTCATTCTTTTGTTGATATACCCATTTTTGTATTTCCAAAAAAAACTAAATATTCTTTTCAGAAACTAACATCAGGGATTATTTTAGGGAATAAATAACAATACCTTCTGAAAAGTAATCTGTTTTCACTTGTGAAAACTAATTATTTGCTCTCTTTTTCTCGTTACTGCAGTGGTTAATTTTTCGAAAAATTATAACATTTTAGTGATTATTTTTCAACAAATTTCAAAATGTGTTTAGTGCCTAAAACTCATTTCCTAGAAAATGAAATTTTTTATGATTTTGTTTTAAAAAATAAACCAAACGTCAACATATTTATAATGCCGTATTTTTAGAGCATATATATATATATATATATATATATATATATATATATATATTTCTCACAAACTCTGCTCGTAAAATTGAGGTTACTTAAATACCTTTAACATTGTTGATAAAGAAAATACCATTAAACACTGAAAGGACAAGAACATGTACAGAATATAAAAGGTAGAGAATTTATGTATCTAACATATAAAAGATTACACATAAATAATGCATGAATTTTAAAATAAAATAAAAATAGTATTAATTGATACTACATGTGCTGGTTCTGTTTCAATTTATACATAGATATTCTTTTTTCCAAAACATCGGACAGGCACAAACTAACTAACTACCACTTTTAGTATTTAAAAATGAAAATATGAATGTAAAAAAGATAAATTTAAATAACATAAGAAAAATTATATATATATAAATTTATTATTTTGAGATTTTATATTAAAAATCATGTTAATCTTGCATTTAACTCATATAATACAAAGTTTAAACATAGATTCAAGTCTCATCAACTAGAGTAAGAAAATTATTAGATGAATTTCCTCAAAAGAATCATCATTTTGACGTCGGAAAATATTTTTCTTTTCAACTAAACTTTAAAATTAAGGGAAAAAAACAACACATCATTCCTTGAGAACATTCTTGACAAGAGATAAGTCGGCGGCATCGTTTTTGTGAGTAAAAATACCTAAAAAACGAGTTACTACTATGCTTATCCAAATTCTTGAGGTTATGTGACCAATTTTCTAGCTCAAACTACATCAGACTTGCATTCACCAATAGCACACGGATGGTCTGAATTTATCCAAATTGAGACTCTACGAGCTACGACAATCACAATTCTCTCAGATATTTTTGTCCCAGACTTAAAACCAAAGCCTTTACACGAAGCTTTAACATGAGCCACATGACAAGATCATACTCTAAAGGGAAAACTAACATCTTAGTCCCCAGCACCTGCATGTGGTTTTGGCTTCTTCACAATCAGAACTGGGCACTTCACGTTCTGGGAACAGTGATTGCTCACACTTCCCAGGACAGCCCTGAAATTCAGAAAAAGGAAACCTCAATTTATTATACTATTCAAACATCGCAGAGTGGTCATTAAAAGTCTCATTTATAATTTACCTAATTCGGAAACATAATTCTAAAATATACTCAATTTTTTGTCGGGAGAAAACTTAAGAGGCAAATTTTTGTTTTCTTGCAGTTTACCTCCTTATATCTCCATGGCTGTGGCAACCCATAACTAGCAAGTCAACATTCAACTTCCGAGACATCTCACAGATCACGTCCTTTGGGTCTCCACTCTCTATCTGTGTCTCCACCTTTACCTGTTCAGAAGACCCACACGCAAAACGAACAAGAATAACAAGAATTAGATCAAGAACTAACCAGAATAAGATATGTAATTATTGAATCCACTCTGAGAGGGAATGTCATACAGATCATTACAAAAGAAGGAAGCAACATACGTTTTCCAGATCTTTACACATTTTCTTGGATTTCTGTAACACGCAATCGGCCACAACTTTACTATACTTCTCTATGGTTGCGTTTACGTCCGGAGAAAACAAACACCCTGAAATTAGCGAACGCCACCGATTAATCCACCAAAACTGGAAAACAAGAAAAATATATAACAATCTTGATTGAGACGAACAAGACTAATATGAACAACAAAAATTTTCCTAAATAGAAGATAATTAGGTATTGATATCAAAACCTAATCAAACAAAAACAATATTTGGTGACAAATTATTGTAAAGGAAAAAATACCTGGAGTTTCAGGATCATCCATTATGCCTGTAGAATCCAAGGGGGCAAAAGCAGGTTGATGGGGCTTGACGTATAGAAGGATAAGGGTATCACTGGAATTCTGGAAAATTATGTTCTTGAGGCTCCAAGAAAGAGCATACATGCTCTCAGCGGTTTCGTCCACGGCCACCAGGACCCTACGTTCCTTTCTAGATTCTTCACTCATTTCAAACTTTCACCAACTCAAGAACAAAGGACAAACAAGTATCACTGACTCATTCACCACTGTATTGTGCTACCATAAGCTCTTTACTTATACTCCACACTAACCATTATTTATTACAAATCAATTATTGCTACTAATTTATATCTTTATAAAATTAATTCTTTAGTTTTTGCTTCTTTAAAATTTAAAACATTTTTTTTTAGGAAATTTATAAAATATTCGAATTTTTATTTTAATCGCTTTAAATATTTTTTATTTTTATATTTCCAAAATTTATAATCACCAATTTCAATCTTGGCATCAATTCAAGATTGTATTTTATATATTTTAAAACGAAAATAAAATAATTGCTGACACTGTGTACATAACATTAATAGACACAAATCTTAATTAACGAAATTTTTTATTTTTATTTTGAAAGACTAAAACAAAATAACCAAAGTAAAAACAAATTATTTACTAGTTAATAAAATCATATTTAAATAATTGTTATCTGGGCGAATTATTACTGTAACTTTGTTCTTTATGCGTAGAGTTTGGACATTATCCATTGAGAATCTGTTGGCGTAGTCAAAGTTTAGACTTCCGGTTTTCGTAATTTCATCCGGTGCGAGACACTCTTTGTCTTGTCTCTATATTTTTTAAAAATAATATTAGTTATAAAACAAGTGATTGGTTTGCATTTTATATATATATATATATATATATATATATATATATATATAATTATGAATAACTGATAATTGTGTTATACTCATAAAATGTTTTTTTAATTCTTAATTATAATTAAAAGTAAAATAATTTTGTATTGCATAAACTAAGACAAAAACTCCTCTTAATATTTTTTTATTGCATTAACAATTATCAAAGATAGCTAAGTATCCGTTACATATTTTATCTGTGTGTGAAGGATAATCGTAAACTAGTTTTGACATTCCTAATCATGTTATCTAGAAGTTAATATAAATGTATAAAGTAATTTAAAAGTGGTAATTTAATGTTGTATATGTTTAATGTTTATATAATTAAAGCTATTTACGAAGGATGGAGGTGAGCTAATGGATTTAGTGTACTTCGAGAATAATGTTAATCTTGAAAATAATAAGAAAACAGGAGGGGTTTTAAGTTTGGTAAACTTTGGAGTGTAAGTAGAAATTTAAGTATATCATATTCCATGTTAGTTCTTGTGCTTTATCTTTTTCAAAAATTTCTTTCTTCACCTCTCCTAGTCTCAAAGAAAGCAAAAAATTATCTTTCTACTCTTTTATTTGCGTTTTCTTCCACAAGCTAATTAAGAAAGGTAAGGCAATTATGTTGAAGCTTTGCCTTGGTCAATTATTCCTTTTTCCTTTTCTTTTTTTTTTGGATGGTCCTATGGTATACGATTTGGATTCTTTTTTGAGGAATTTGTAGTTTTTAAGTCTGATCTTGAATGTTGATAACTGTGTTTGCTACATGGAATTAATCGAGAAATGCAATTAGTGATTGTTTCATTATTATTGTTTTTTTTCAACCTTTGGGTACTTTAATATAAGTAACTAATTAAAATAAAATTAGTTTAATTTTAACTTCCATTTAAGTTCTAAGAGATGATATTTTGAAGTAATCCACTGCCACTGAAAAATGTTAGTATAAAATTAGCAAATAATGTTTACGTGGAATTCAGATATTATGGTAGTATATTTATACTACCCGGTCAAATTATCGAATGATTATTTTAATTTGTGTTACTGGTCTTTATATTGTTGGAGAGTAAAGTTTAGTAGAATTATATATATATATATATATATATATATATATATATATATATGTTTTAAATATGTATGTAAGTATATGAGATGGTAAAAAGTCGATGAGGTTTATAATGTCATCTTATAAAATAGATGCAATAAAAAACTATCTTTATTAAACACGAGTTAGCCATTGTGAATACATTTGTGATTTTAATGGTTAAAGATACCTTGATTATAAATTAAATGATAATTTTAGGTAAAAAATTTAATATTATCCTAATTAAGTATGAAATAATTCTTTGATGATTTCTATTAAGACAAAAGATATAATTGTTATAATAATAGGATACTGTTATAAAGTGAAATAGGAACATCACACTAATATAATAAATAAACGAAAGATCAAATCATTTTATATCAATTTAAGTTAAAGATTAAGAAATAAAAGATAAAAAATGTTTAAAAAGTAAATAAATCACGTGAGATGGTGACTAATTCAAGCCCCACACATTAAGATGACTAACGTATATTTATGGTATTTTTTTATAATCTATTTTAATTTTTTATATTTTGAAAATAATTTTTGTCTTTTAATTACCAAATTTAAAATAGTACTTTTTATTTTGAGGCAATAATATTAATACAGGCTTTTAATTTTTAAATTTTTACTAATTAAAGTCATGAAACTTGTTTTATAAATTTACTTACATAAAATTTTGAAACTTAACTAATATTTGAAAAAAAAAATCATTAGCAAAGTAAAAGTTGTATGGAAAAGTGAATAAAACAAGTAATTACAAATTTCTTATTCTTCTTTAAAATAATACATGTGATGCTTTATATATATATATATATATATATATATATATATATATATATATATATATATATATATATATATATATATATATATATATATATTTTTATAAAAATATATTTATTTTATTTTATTATAAAGTAAATAAATATAATATATCAGGATTTACGTATCAGTAAAAAATTAAAATTGTATAGGGAACCTTTAATATAAGGTTGGGTTAAATATAATTTTTTACCATTAAGAAAAAGTAAAATTAATCTTTTTGGAAATTTTGAGTTAAGTTAATTTTTTATCTTTAAAAATACATTAATTAGTTATTATAGTCAAATTTATTTAATATTGTAAATACATATTTTAAAATAATACTAAAAAAAGAAATATGTCAAATTGAAAAATAAAATTAATATTAAAAATAGAAAATATGTTAAATAGTGCAAACAAATAATGTAACATAAAACATATTTAAAATATTTAATAAAATTAATAAAATTTAATTAAAATAATTAAATTTATATATTTTTAAAAATAAAAAAATAATTCAATAAAATTTTGAAGAAGAAATCATTTTAATTTTTACCATTAAAATAAAAAAACATATTTAATAAAAAGATAATATTAAATAAATTTAAAATTAAATACCAAAATAAATTTTAGTTTTAGTAATAAAGGTAGTAGCAAAAAGATGTTATGTTACAATTTACAAACAAATAGAGTGGAATCGAATGTAACCAACTACTTTATCTCTCATCTGGTTTTGGGGTTAGGTCTTTCTACTCAAAACAAAACTTCAATTTCTGTTTCAGTTCGCGGAGATCGATATTTATCGGGTCTCGCAATAGAGGTCATTCGTAGATAGAAAAAGCAATGTTTTTGGTCGATTGGTTTTATGGGATTCTAGCGTCGCTTGGGCTATGGCAGAAGGAGGCCAAGATCTTATTCCTGGGTCTCGATAACGCTGGCAAAACCACCCTGCTCCACATGCTCAAAGATGAGGTTCCTCTTCAATTTCATTTATTTTCCCTTTTCATTCCAATCATTACCGATGTGTAGTATTGTTTTTCCTTTTGATTGGATCTTTGCCCTTGTTTACTTTTCCTATTCGAACACTGGTTTTAATCTTTACTGGGAAAATGATCTGGGTAGTTGAAAAAGTATAGAGAAAAAAGTTTATTTTGTTTTTTATGTCTTTCTGAAAGAATTTAGCGGTGTTACTTGGATACTCAAATCAAGATAATTTATTTGCTATTTGTTGTGGGGAGAAGGAGGGGTAGGGGAGTTTACCACTTTTCTTTAGTGTATGGATTTGTATGTTTTCCCCATGTGGAGCCTTTCCTGTTGAAGTGCTCGGCTTCCTAACATTACCTTGCTCTCTGCACAATTTGCTACGGTGTTGACATATTTTGGTCTATTGCTTTTTCTTGACATCGAATTTTGAATGAATAGGATGTGTGTACTTCTCAGTCTGTAGCTTCTTGAAATTGCCATGGTCTTGGTTTGATGTTTTTTATTATGAGAATTGGTTTTGCAGAGATTAGTCCAGCATCAGCCTACCCAGTATCCTACGTCAGAGGAGTTGAGTATTGGAAAGATCAAGTTCAAAGCTTTTGATCTAGGGGGTCATCAGATTGCTCGAAGAGTGTGGAAAGATTACTATGCCCAGGTCTCTTTCTTTTTTCCCTCAACATAGTTTTGTTGCAATTGCAAGTCGGATAATATTCATGAAGCATGGTTTTAAACCAAGTCGAAGTAGTCATGTGATCCTTATAGTTAATCTCAATTAGTGGAATAGGAATTTGTTGTTGATGTATAGTATTGGGGCGGTTGTAGGCTCCGAGATTATCTTAATCACACATTGTGCGAAAACATATGACTGGGTGCCGCTAAGCCTTCTGTAGATATGCGATTTATTTTCTGTCTTGTTTACATGGTTACATGATTTGATCTTAAACAGCGCCAAACAGCACTGTGGGGTTCATGCAGGCTATCTCACATAATAAATGGTATAAGACTTGTGTTGTTGTTAACATGGCTAGACATGCTAATATGTGTTGATAGTAGTTGCAGGAATAAAGCTGCACGAGGTGTGTATGGTAGGTGACAAATTAGGAGGAAACTAAATGAAGTTGCTGAATTTTCTGAAAGATTATTATGTATTTCATTATATGATTACTTCTGAACCAAAGAATTTATGTCTTCCTATTTTATATTGTTTGTTTCTTTATTTGATTCATGTGTAGTGGTGGCAGAAATGACGGTAATAGCTTGCTGATGGCGCACTTTAGAGGATGTGCTAATCATACATATCTACTTCCGAAGCTATTTCTTATTTGGTGTTATGTGACATTTTTTTAACTAGGAACCATTTTTCATGCCCCAGATCTATTATTTTATTGTTTATTTATCTTGTGATGATGATCAAGTTGCATCCTTCTCTGATACAGGTAGATGCAGTGGTGTACTTGGTTGATGCTTATGACAAGGAAAGATTTGCTGAGTCAAAAAAAGAGCTGGATGCTCTACTCTCTGATGAATCTTTAGCCAATGTCCCTTTCCTTGTCCTTGGGAACAAAATTGATATTCCATATGCTGCTTCAGAAGAAGAGCTGCGTTACCATTTGGGCCTGACTAACTTCACCACAGGCAAAGGTAAGGTAAATTTGGCCGACTCAAATGTCCGTGCCATGGAGGTGTTCATGTGCAGTATTGTGAAGAAAATGGGTTATGGGGAAGGTTTCAAATGGCTTTCTCAGTACATCAAATAGTCCATTACCGAGAGATGGTTTGGTATCTCATTTCTAGAAGTTTGTTTCTGTAGTTATGATTTGGAGGTGTTGATGGTACGAAATTGCAGTATATTTCAATTTTATTTAAATATAAAATGACTGAACCTTTCCCCCACTTCCATTCTCCGTTATGAGCTGATAAATTTTCAGATAATCTGTGGTGATTGATGAATTTGGTCCATGATTTTTACACCCGCTTATTCATCTCTCCAATTTACTTTTGTAATTCCTACTCTTCTCCTTTCTTCAGTCTCTCCAGGTAGAATCGGGTAAATTTGCGAAGGCCCGTGGGCAGCCCGTTTAGCCCACATGGGTCTCTATAGATGGAGTCAGTTTAGTACTTAACTTTTCACACCCCCTAAATTCTTGAGCACTTCACTTCATTCCAAATGGATTTTCATGGAATGTAAAGCCTATCCTGAAATAAGTAAAACGTGTCTCAATGAATTTATTGCGTAAGAAAAAGAATGGACCTTCTTAAATACATGTCCCAAATAATTTTATGGATTGCAAAAAGAAATATTCCCATTTAGATGTAGGTCTTTTTAGCCTAGTAACGTGAGCTGCGGGACAAACTTGGTCTGTGCTTTATTAGGTTTTCAAGGACCAAAAACTAAAGGTTGCATGCCCACAACTAATGTGACAAAAGAGTACGCTTACAAGCCACTACTATCACTGAAAATTTTCGTATTGATTGCAACATACTTATTTTATTTATTTTTATTAAAATTCTTCCATATCTCTTTTTAAAATACTTATGTTCTTCTCGATCACTGACATTAAAAAACGGGTGAATCAATACAGTGCTGTTTCAGAATAATTATCAGCTGCCCTACTCAAATAAAAAAAAATTCTACCATAAATATATTTATTATATCAACAAAAGAAATTATAATATATGTTTACTATCATCATATTTTAAATCAAAAGAGTGACATGCAAATAATCTACGTATGACTACGAAGACTAACTTCGTTTAGAACGGACTTTCTCAAACCATTAAACCTCCTAAAAACCATAAAAGTTAGAATTAAAAATAAACACGCATGAAGAGTGTAAAATTTTATGTGTAAGGCACGAACAAGGTCAGGTGTAAACGTTATTTTTGCATGGCACTCGGTCAATTTATCAGCACACCGCCACAATACAAGTAAATAGGATAACATAATTTACTAATATTTATCTATACGATTGCTATTACAGAAACTATTATGTAGCAAAGAGGTATATAACAAATGGGGATGTAGCTCAGATGGTAGAGCGCTCGCTTAGCATGTGAGAGGTACGGGGATCGATGCCCCGCATCTCCAAATTACCTTTTTCTCTTTCTTTTCCTATGTTGAATTAAATATTTGTCACAAACCACGCTATTTTTTCTTTCTTTTCCTATGTTGAATTAAACATTTGTCAAATGGCTCAAATAATTATATTCTCTCGGCCCAAATAATTATATTCTCTCGTTAAGTGTTTGAATCTGAAAGTACAATTTTATGAAAAATATATTTTTTTATTTTGTGATTCTTTTTTAAATTTTTAAATAAATTTCGCTATTATTATTATTTATTCTTTTACAAAATGGAATAATTAAAATTTTAGAACATTTTTCTTTTCATAAAATGAAAAAAAAAATCTATTTTCTTTCTCCGTAGTCATTCTTCTCTTTGCACTAAACATCTTTTATCTAACAATATTGATATAAAATTATTAGGTATTACGGATTATTTTACATTCATTTTAATTATCCATATTTAAAATTACCTAATGTTTATTTTCACAACGTTGAACATTAAAATTTAATTTTAAAAAATATATTCTATTTCTTTAATACAATAGAAATTAAAATACCTTTTTCCAAAAATAAAAATTAATAAAAATGAAATAGTGTATTAAAACCTAGCATGATAGCAGTAAAAAGGCAAGTATTTAAAACATCAATTTTCCAGAATTTCAAAATTTCTATCCGAACTTCACCTTAAATTAACATATACTGGCCAATTATTTTACTAATATAAAGTTTTCATTAAAAAAAAATCCAGTTCTTAAAAATATAATTATCTCTGCTTCCCACTTAGTTTTTTCGGTACAAACGCATTAAAAAGAAAGAAAATTTTACATATACACCTCTCTCTTTTCCTATCACTTTCCCAGACTTCATAAAAAAATATAGTATTTATACTTTTTAAATTACTTTATAACTTTTTTATCTCTTAAAATAAAATTAGTATGTTATTTGTATTGGAAGGGTGTTAAATGAAATTTTTGATGTTTGTGTATCATCACCCCAAAAAGAAAGCTCCCCTATGTAGTTGTGTACTAAAACTAAACGGAATTAGACCGCATAACCATGGCAAGTGCATGCATGTTCCAGTATTCTGGCAAAAAGTGTTGTATAACCAAAGATCATGCAGAAAATTGTAGTTATATTTCCATTTTCAATAAAAACAGCTACACCCAAGAAATAGCAACAACCCATAGATTGTATAGAATGTATATTTAATTTCCTTAACTACGGCAAGTTGCGACTCCCCCTCTATGGATGGAGCATAGAGGAGAATACAAGTACCAAGCTTTGTATAATACATCAGGTTAGCCATCAGAAGAAATGTACATGAATCAACCGAAGCACATGATCGAATATCACCACGCATACTACTGTTTGGGACCCACTATTCGACTATTCCGCTTATGCCACCCAGATTGAGGATGGAAGATACATGATTCAGCTTACCACTGCGACATAAATGTTCCACATCTCATAAAAATTCATTCCGCATGCACAATGTCATCACTTCTTGGATGACCGGAAACCTCCAAACCCCATCATGGCAGCAACATCTGGATCAATTTCAGGTTCTTCCATTGCCTTCTCCTTCTGAATTCAAAAATTGAACACGCGTTCTTTAATAAGTCGTGAGGAACAAAAAGCAATATTCATTTGTAAGATAGCATTATAAATCATTATTAGAAAGATGGATGCATTTATTATTATTAACTGCTGAAACAAGTAAATGACAAAAAGAAACATTTACTTGATGGTACAGGGAGGGTGACGAAAAGGCTTATTCCAATCTATTGGCTATTTCTAACTAAAAATAAGCAACTGTGACATAGTCTTACCTTTTCTTTTTTCTTTTCTCTTCGTAGACGCTTTTTTTCTTCCTCTTCTTGTTGTTGTTTTAAAATCCGCTCATCAAGATCTGTCAAAAAATATAAATTATTTTCCATATTTAAGAACCAAGTCCATCTTAAACAGTGGTGCACTATGGTGTGGAGAAGCTGCCAAATCTTTTTACAATTTCACATGAATACGTTTAGAAAACATATTACAATCCTAAAAGAATCAGACCATAGAAAACATTAGTATTTATGGAATCACATGTTTAATCATTTAAAGTTAACAAATCGTTATATGATTCCCTCAAAATTTTAGTTCAAAACCCACGACTGAAACGAAAGATCAGTTCAACTTCTACAATTTCAGGCCATGGAGAAAAAAATTATACATTGACTTTAAAGTTGTCTGGTTCTGTGAAAATAACAGTCAACCCTTCTACAATCCCATGTCTTACCTTGCTCTGTGAAGCTACCAACATCTTTTCGTTTCTTAAGAACTTCAAATCTTTCCTGGACCTGTTCCATTAAAAGATTTACTAGTCATGCAGGGGGAACATATATAACTAGAAACTAAATGACACACAAAGGCATTGAATTTATCATTTAACTTCATAGCTAATAGAAGGCAATCTTAAGTTGCACCTGTTTGAGAGAAGCACGTTCTACTCGCATAGACATGCCCAAAGCTCTTTGATCTAAGGGACAACAAAAGAATAAATATGAGAGAACCACAGGCACTTAAGTAATTACATAAAAAATTAGAGGAAGCATGGCAAAAAAGACTACATACGTTTCTTTCCATTAATATGATCCAAGTAGTTTGCAGAGTCCTTAACCACACATTCACAAACGGAGCAGTAGTATCCAGCCTGCAATGAATGTAATTAAATCCAAAAACTGTAAATGATCGGTGAAACAAAAAGGCCATCCAGATAGCAAACAAAAACTGTGAAATCATTTAATAAGTCCTATTCCAAGTATCCCTTGGCACGTATACACAACTAACAAACATATATATACCAATGAGCAACCACACCACAACGGTGAAAATTTCCCTAAGCAAGAGGCAGCGAAGATGTTCATTTTCAGCTCTATACTTCTTCCATCCTATTTTGTGTCCTGTAGTTTTATTTAGCTAAACCTGGGAATCATAGGCAAATTGTGCACCAAAAGGCATTCGCATTGGTGATGGGTCAAAGAAAAAGTAATGGAAATCATTTGCGGGTATTGACAATGCCATAGTTTCTAACAGTGTTGCTATAAAATGCCAGACTATACTAAGGAGAGTTCAGTAATGTCTTCCTCTACTAGAAATTAACAGCCGGAATTATGGCAATAGTTAATTTTTAGGGACATGTGTTATGTCAAAAGACATAACTTATGCATCACCCGGCATGAGTGAAACAAAAACTTTATCACTTACGTTCAACATGAAACTGGAAAATTTTTAAATTCATTTTAAAAAAGTGCACCTATGTGTAACTAAATGACTCTCATCCTAAACACACAACACATTCCCTAACAAAAGAAACTAAGATCAACAAGAAGAATTTAAAACTTGACAGGAATCAAAATGAGCAAAGAACAATCTTTTTTCTAATCCAAAAGTGCCTGAATACAATAATTATCAATAACCACAAAAAACAAATACGAAAAAGTTAAAATCAAGTACCTGCTGACTTAGTGGTGCAACCGGCGTAACAACCTGAAAAAGTTTGCAAGTTGTCAGTACAACAGAATAGCAGGATTATGTGATAAAATTTTGGAACCAGTGGATGCTACCCCTGGTGAACTACAACATGCAATGTTTATATATTTAACTGTTTGACATTCATATAGAACTATTAGAGCATTGAACCTAGTAATCACTGTTGACACTAACATACCTGAGTCTTGCCCAAGCGAGATTCCAGGTCCACTTCATAATCTCTGTGCTTCAAGGGTTTCCTCTGCACGGGAGGACCTTTAGCTGCACCAATAGGATGTTGTAGTCGTCACTCAAGCAAACATAACTCAACCTCAATACGAATTAGGCAACTTACCTTTAGGTTTCGATCGACCCTCCTCCTCCTGTTCAAAATCACACACACAAACACGAAAAATTAAGCAACCTAGATATTTAAAAATCAGAAGCATAAAAAAGGGTATAGAAGAAACACCAACACAACGAACCTGTCTCTCTCGCTCCCGTGCTCGTTCCAGGTACTCTTCTCGATCAAATTTTCTTCTGAATGTGTTGTCAACTCCAACGACCTGATTCAAGCCAAATGTGTAGATAATCAGAGAAATAAAAAAAATCTTCCAAAACCATCGACGGATTGTGGAAATAAAACGGGAAGATTCCAAAGTTCTTCACTTACATTGTTGCTGGTGTTAGACATTGATACAAGCAAATAAATGAAAACCAAATGCAGAGGCAGTTTCAATGATCACCGAGTCTATTTGATAATTGATCGAAATAAAGGGCACATTCCAGACGATGATATGAAACCCTAGTTTAAGTGGGGAGAAGGAAGAAGAAATTGCATGATTATTTCTATCTTATAAATTTATAATTATCAACAGAAGGGTGTTTGGTCTAGTGGTATGATTCTCGCTTCGGGTGCGAGAGGTCGCGAGTTCGATTCTCGCAACACCCCTTTTGGTGTTATACAACGGCTTTAGATGGTCTAATTAATGATTAAGCAACGTAACTACATTTTTAGTGAACACCGAATCTTTAGTTTTTTTAATAATTTTTTTATTTCCTAAAATTTAGATTAAATCTTATTTTATTTCCTCAAAAAAATAATAATCTATTTCTATCTTGAATATTAATTTAATATTTTAAGTTCATCGAAATAATTTTGATTGTCTTCCAAAATTTAAAATATTTGTTTAGTCTATAAACTAAAATGTGTTTTTCAATTACATTTTTAAAATAATTAATTTTTATTTTTCAAGTCTATGTTATTTAAAAATGTTGGACAAATGTTGGACAAATGATACGCTCATTGAGCTTTAAATTTTTAAATGAAAGTTAGAAATGCAAACATGTTTTACTTTCTAGGCGAGTAAGGTTTATTGGACGAATTTGTGAATATTATTGGATTTTATTCACTGACCTGACAAGACGCTTGTTAAATGAGTTTTTGATTATTTTCTTCCAATACCAGCTTACTAGGTAAGCGGGAGTTTCACTAAGTGAAAAATGAGTTTTCATATGACATGTTTTTTTTTTGTTATAAATATTAGTTTGTCAAATGTTTTAGAGTGTGTTTATATGATGATGAATTATTGAAAAGAGTGACATAAAGTGTATGAATTAGTGATATTGAACTACTTTAAGAAATGATGATGATTTTTTACGAGGAACATGATGTATTTGTATGTGATCTAATGCAAGTGAAATGACTTTCTAAAAAGAAAGTATTTTGCCCACTTGAACTTAAGGTATATTGAATGAAGATTAAATTAAGGAGTTATCTAAGCTCTACTAAATAATCTATCTTACATATAGAGAAAAATATTTAGAGAGTGAGAGTCAATATGACGAGAATTGGTTTAAAAGAGAACCTTTTTTGCAAGTCATAGTGAGCTAACATGGTCATATGGAATGAACATAAGTCCTATTATAGGATTGGGTAGAGCTTGAGTATTAAAAACTAAAATTTATCGCGATCCATTTAACATGTGCCAAATATTTGGGTTTAATTCAACCCACAAATAAAACTTTATAACTGGTATAGCTAGTTGTGTGGAGTGAATAAATTGTTTGAGATTTCATGTTTGTATTAATACTTTGAACTTGTTCGTACCGAACCTAATAGTTCCACATTAGAAGTCGAGGTCCAATACAATTTAAATGCTACTTCCTCCTTCCCCCACTTAAATGTCTTTTAAAGACAAAATAATGATAGAGTATTGGTTCCAAAACGAATAATGCCTTAGATGTATGGTGATTGACCCTAACGATATTACTCGGTCTTAAACTTTGACTGAGAGGCTTATGTTCCAAATAAAAAGGCTCTGTTTCTATTTGTTATAATATTATATTTTGTTATATAATTAAAATTATAAATTAGTATTTTATTTATTTTTAATCAATTAACTTTTTTAATAGATTATAAGATTACTTTATAATTACAAATCAATATAAAATTTACAAAACGCAACTTTCTTTCATATAAGCGTGTGAAAAGTGTGGTGGGTAATTAATTTTTCTTGTTTTCCATACTTTTGTGTATTGATTTTTAAAAAATGGTTGCATTAAACTAACAATAATTAAATCACCCCATTAAGCATCGGGGGCACAAAAGACTTGAATTTGATCATAATATAAACAGAGAAAAAATTCATCCCAAAATTGTATAAAGAGAGCACAACTCTTACATGTAAGAGCAACGTTTATTATAATTAAGGGTTAAATATGTTTTTGGTTCCTCAAGTTTCAGTAAATTTTGGAATTAGTCCCTCTTCAAAATTTTATATCAATTTAGTCATTTATCTTTAGAAATGCGTGAATTTAGTCCTTCTTACCAAATTTTATGAAATTTATTTAATATTTTAAACGTATTTTGTGATAATATTTGAGTTAACGTTGAAGTAAAAATGTTTCAAACGGTGTAAATAATTCAAATGCTATCATGAGATGCACTTGAAACGTCCGATAAACTTAACAAAATTTGGTTAAAAGGACTAAATTCATATATTTTTAAAGATGAAGAACTAAATTGATCAAAAATTTTGATGAGGGACTAATTCCAAATTTTGCTGAAACTTGAAGGACCAAAAATATATTTACCCCTAATTATAATCAAAGTGTTTTTTCCCATCTTCTAACCCATTTAGGAGGGGTAAACTCAAGTAAACAAAGATCATTTAGTGCATAAGAAAAATCCAGTAAAAAATTAAAATAGTAAAACTTATATTCATTCTTGCATTTATGCGAAAAGTATTTTAAAATAAATATTATCACTGGTAATTTCATAAATCACCAACACTTTAAATTATCATTATTATCAACTTGAAATCAAGACATACAATGTGAATACATAACATGACATGTTTTTATTGAATCAATTATATTATATGTATATGAAACGTTTAGGGCAGATTAAACATGCACATTGCTAACAAAAATCTAAAGCTTTAGTTATAGGTTGAATATTCAATCATAAAATATACTAAGTCTAAACATGTATCTTTAGGTCTTACATATTTATTCATTTAAAAAAAATAGTTAAGTTTTTCATATCAAATAAAAAAATGAATATATTTACTTTCTTAACATAATAAATCATATTATGTTTTCTTCAATTATTAGAACAATCTGAAAGGTAAGAAATGCTCCAAATCTTAATATATTATTTTACTGATTAAATTATATTAAAATTAAAGAACCATGTAATTTGTAAACCTTAAACTTCACTAATAATCCTATAAACTATAGTCACTAACAAAAAAAAAAAGTCCTAGCAATAGCCACTGCAGATTTTAGTTGTTTTTTTTTTCTTGATTTAATTGTATTTAGATGGAAGAGAAGAAAAAAAAAAACAAAGAAAAAGAAAATAGAAGGG